>Ga0193963_1000228_pt1 | contig 29520 bp, 27 predicted proteins | sample FB_6_MG_FD_140359 | JGI IMG/M metagenome (GOLD analysis project Ga0193963, IMG submission 140359) | Microbial mat bacterial communities from the Broadkill River, Lewes, Delaware, United States - FB_6_MG | ecosystem: Environmental > Aquatic > Freshwater > River > Microbial mats | place: USA...
TATTTTGTAATAGCCTATGTGTTGATTCCATTTTATTACAAATTAAACATTACATCTATTTATGAATTTTTAAAACAAAGATTTGGAAATGTTTCACATAAAACCGGAGCATTTTTCTTTTTTGTTTCAAGAGTTTTAGTTGCTTCATTTAGATTGTTTTTAGTGGCTTCTGTTTTACAATACTTTATTTTTGATTCTTGGAATATACCATTTGAAATAACGGTAATTCTGTCTATTTTATTAATATGGGTTTACACTTACAAAGGAGGAATTAAAACTATAGTATGGACTGACACCTTACAAACATTTTTCATGTTGTTTGCTGTTGTTTCAACAATTTTAATAATCCTAAACAAATTAGACTGGTCTTTTGCAGACGTATTTGCTTCAGTAGAATATAAAAAACTAAGTAAACTTATTTTTCTTGATGATTTTAATGACAAACGACACCTTTTTAAATCCTTTTTTGGAGGTATGTTTATTGCAGTTGCTATGACTGGTTTAGATCAGGATATGATGCAAAAGAACTTAACTTGTAAAAATATAAAGGAATCTCAATGGAATGTACTATCACTTGGGTTTGTATTGATAGCTGTAAACTTTGTTTTCCTATTTTTAGGGGCTCTGTTATTTATTTATGCTGAAAAATTTGGCATCACAATCCCTACTATTGAAGGCAATGTAAAAACCGATTTACTTTTTCCTGAAATAGCACTTAATAGTAATTTAGGATTAACAATAGGTACCGTATTTATACTTGGATTAATTGCTGCGGCGTATTCAAGTGCGGATAGTGCCCTAACATCGCTAACCACATCTTATTGTATAGATTTTATAGATATTGAAAAAAAAGAAAAATCAAAACAAAAATCAATTCGAATAAAAACACATATAGTAATATCAATTTTATTGGTTCTAGTAATCATCATCTTCAAATATGTTTTAAAAGATAATATTATAAGTAGTTTATTACAAGTTGCATCATATACTTACGGCCCTTTACTAGGTTTATTTACATTTGGTATTTTCACAAAAACACAAATTAAAGATACATATGTTTGGATTATTGCGGTTATATCTGTAGTTATAAGTTATTTCTTAAATGCCTATTCACAACAATTATTTAATGGTTATTCTTTTGGCTACGAGCTATTAATTGTTAATGGTTTAATAACCTTTTTTGGACTCTATTTAATTAGAAAACCTAATAAATAATCTTTATTTTTGTGATATGGAGAATGATTTGAGCAACTACAGAAAAATTTATAAAAAAAGTGAACTTTCAATCAAAGAAGTTCCTGAAAATCCTATAGAATTATTTCAAAAATGGTTTTTTGAAGTAGAAGAATTTGGTGGAGATATTGAAGCTAATGCAATGACGGTATCAACCTTAGGTATAGATGGATTTCCAAATAACAGAATAGTTTTATTAAAAAAATATACTTGGGAAGGATTTATATTTTATACTAATTATAACAGTCAAAAAGGCAAAGCCATTAAACAAAATCCTAATGTATGTTTATCTTTTTTCTGGCATAACATTGAAAGGCAGGTAATTATTAAAGGTAAAGCAGAAAAAATAGCAGAAAACCTATCTGATGGTTATTTTGAGTCGAGACCCAACGGAAGTAAACTAGGGGCCTGGGCATCTGATCAAAGTGATGTGGTGTCTTCCCGTCAATTTTTAGATGACCGGTTAGCTTCTTTTGAAAAGAAATATGAAAACAAAGAAATTCCAAGACCTGCACATTGGGGAGGATATATAGTAAAACCAGTCTCTATTGAATTCTGGCAAGGGAGACCAAATAGAATGCATGACAGAATTAGATATTCCTTACAAGAAAATTTTGATTGGAAAATTGAACGATTAGCTCCTTAATTTTTTTATATTTGAAATTCAACGAAAGCAAATGAAAACACTTTACATTGTAAGACACGCAAAATCGTCTTGGGAATATGAAGGAATTAAAGATATAGACCGTCCTTTAAAAAAAAGAGGTATTAATGACGCTTATTTAATTTCAAACGTATTGCAAAAAAAAATTGCAAGTCCAGACGTATTTATATCAAGCTGTGCAAACAGGGCCTTACATACAGGTATGATATTTAGTTATTCCTTTAATTATCCATTAGCAAATTTAAGAATAAGTAAATCCTTATATAGCTTTAGCGATGGATATTTAATAAAAACCGTAAAAGCATTAGATGATGGTTTTGACTCTGCCATTATATTTAGTCACGATCACGGGATTAGTGATTTTGTAAATAAATTTGGAGACTTACACGTTGACAAGGTTCCAACTTGCGGAGTAATTGGTATTAAATTTGAAAACAATCACTGGAAAAACATTAAATCAGGATCAACTTTTTTAACAGAATTCCCTAAACATTATAAATAATATAGATTTGATTATTGAAAAACTTGCTGCTATTGATATAGGTTCTAATGCCATTAGATTATTAATTTCTAATGTGATTCCAACCAAAGATGAAGCAAACCCAATATTTAAAAAATCGGCAATAGTTCGAGTTCCAATTCGATTAGGTGCAGATGCATTTATTAATGGTGAAATTTCTGAAGAAAATAAATCGAGAATGATTAAAGCCATGAAAGCTTTCCGACTATTAATGGAAGTTCATGGAATAGAAAAACACAAAGCTTGTGCAACCTCAGCTATGCGTGAAGCTTCAAATGGTTCAAGTTTAGTTACTGAAATATTTGAAAAGACTGCAATTAATATTGAAATTATAGATGGAAAAAAGGAAGCCGCCATTATTTTCTCAACAGATTTAACAAATATCATCGAAAAAAATAAATCTTATTTGTATGTTGATGTAGGTGGTGGAAGTACAGAATTAACCGTATTTTCAAATGGAAAAATAATCAATTCAAAATCCTTTAAAATAGGAACAGTTCGATTATTAAATAAAAATTCCATGAGAAAAATATGGGATGATATTGAAATCTGGATAAAAGAGAATACAAATAATTTAAATAAAGTTACACTGATAGGATCTGGTGGAAATATCAATAAATTATTTAAGCTATCTGGAAAACAACACGGGAAACCGCTATCTTATATTTATTTAAAAGCTCATTATAAATTTTTAAAAAGAATGAGCTATGAGGAACGTATTATTGAATTAGGATTAAACCCTGATAGGGCTGATGTTATTGTTCCTGCAACAAAAATTTACCTCTCAGCAATGAAATGGAGTGGAGCAAATAAAATTTATGTTCCTAAGATTGGACTTGCCGATGGAATCATTAAAAACCTATACTTCAACAAATTATAACACATAATTTAACATTTTATTAAGATATTTTGTATATTTAATAAAAAAAATGCCCCTACCGCTATTTTAATGTACTTATTAAATCTAAATTATATTTAGGTTCGATAGTGTTTTTACTAACTATTAATTTATACATTATGAAGAAATTATTATCATCTATTGCCTTTTTATTTTTTGTAGTTGCAGTTTTTGGACAAGGGTTACCAGACAATCCAGAACCAGGAAAGTGTTATGTTCGATGTAAAACTCCGGACATTTGGAAAAATGAAACAGTTACAATTGAAACAAAAGCTGCTTACAAAAAAATTGTCACAAGCCCTGCAGAATATAAAACCATTACAGAGCGAGTTCTTGTGAAAGAAGCTAGTCAGCGTTTACAAATTGTTCCTGCGGTTTATGAAACTAGAAATGTTGTCGTAGTTGTAAAAGAAGCTAGTTATAAATTAGTTTCAGTTCCTGGTTCTTTCGGAACAGAGACTATGACTTATACCGCTAAAGAAGACGGATCAAAATTAAAAGTAATTCCAGCTACTTTTATTTCAGACTCTCAAACTATTGAAATAAAACCAGCTACTGCAGTTTGGCAAATGAGTGATAAAGCTCCAGACTGTGAATCTAGCGATCCTAATGATTGTCGATACTGGTGTTATAAACCTGTTTCTGCTGAATATGTAACAGTTGCTCAAACTAAATTAAATAACGATGCAAGCACAGCAAAATCAACTGTCCCAGGATATACTAAAACTTACAAAAAAACAGTAGTTGATAAAGAACCTACTACTAGAAGAGTAGAGATTCCTGAAGTAACAAAAGTTGTTAAAAAAACCGTAATGGTAACCCCACCAACAACCAGAGTAATTGAAATTCCTGCTGAATATAAAACAATAACTAAAGTCGTTTTAGCCAAGGATGCCACTTTTAATGAATCAATTGTACCAGCACAATATAAATCTGTAACAAAAGAAGTACTTGTTCAAAAAGGAGGTTTAACGTCATGGAAAGAAGTTGATTGCAAATTAACTGAAAGTAGTATACTTCCAATTAATTGGAATTTAGGTAGCGCAACACTTACAGCTGAAGCTAAAAGAATTATTGACACTCGCCTATTACCAGTATTAAAAACAGGCGTAGCAGTAGCGCTTGAATCTCATACTGATTCTAGAGGAACTAAAGAAAGTAACCAAGATTTATCTGAAAGAAGAGCAATGGCTGTAACTAACTACTTAATTTCTAAAGGAATTAATTCTAGCAAATTAACAGCTAATGGTTTTGGTGAAAACAAATTAACTAATAGATGTTCAGATGGTGTTTCTTGTACTGAAAGAGAACATAGACAAAACCGAAGAACTACATTTAGAGTAATTAACCAATAAATTACAAATAAAAAAACCGCCAGAAGGCGGTTTTTTTATTCAATATTATTTACTTAGTGATTCAATAAGTTCAAAATGATAACTTGGATCTCTCATTAAATTATAACCTTTTCTCCTACCTAAAACATCTCCATTACCATTAACCAACATAATTGTTGGATATGCCTGTACGTTATATTTAATTTTTAAACTATTGTTATCGCTTCTTTGTTTTTTTGAAATCAAATCTCTATTTCTAGGAAAATCCGCCTCGTATAGAACAAACTTATCACTTGCTAATTTTTTAAACCTATCCGACTCAAAAAAATCTGAAACTAATTTTTTACATGGTCCACACCAATCAGAACCAGTGAAGAAAATTAGCAATGGTTTATCTTGTTTCTTAGCTTTTAATTTCGCTTTTGAATAATCTTTTTCCCAAATATTTGCATTGTGAATTGACGTATCACTTTCTCCTTGAGAAAATACGGACACACATACTAATAATGCCACACTAAATGTTAAAATTCTTCTCCCCATCATTTAACGAAATAAACCAGCTAAAATAATGCCAGTTTTAACTTTTTATAAATTCCTCTACCAATCTTCCTACTATTTTCTCTGAAACTTTTGCTACTTTTTGAACTTCTTCGTGAGAAACTTCTTCCACAATTCCTTCAATACCTAAATCGGTAATAATTGAAAGTCCGAAACAAGTCATACCCATATGTTTAGCCACAATAACTTCAGGAACAGTAGACATTCCTACTGCATCTGCTCCAACATTTTTCACCATAGCATACTCCGCCGGTGTTTCAAAAGTTGGACCTTGTAAAGCTAAATATATACCTTTTTGAAGTGGGATTTCCATTTTTTGAGCAATTTGCTCCATTTTAGCAATCATTTTTAATGAATATGGTTCATGCATATCCACAAATCTAGGTCCAAATCTTTCATCGTTTTTTCCACGCAAAGGATGCTCTGGAATAAAATTAATATGATCACTTATTAGCATAATATCTCCAACCTTAAATTTTGGATTTACACCTCCAGATGCGTTTGAAACTATTAAATTTTCAACTCCTAAATATTTCATTACTCTTACCGGAAAAACAGTTTGTTCAATTGTCCATCCTTCATAATAATGAAAACGTCCACGCATTGCAACAACTTTCTTATCTCCTATTATCCCAAAAATTAGTTCTCCCGAATGTCCTTCAACTGTAGATACCGGAAAATTCGGAATTTCATTGTAGGGAATTGTTATTTGAATATCTATTTTTTCAACTAAATTACCTAATCCTGTTCCTAAAATAATGCCATAATCTGGCATTGTAATTCCTTTATCCTTTAAGAATTTAACCGTGTCTTGAACTTTTTCCCACATAACTATTTATAAGATTATCAAAATCTTTTTTATGATTAATAAATTTTGTTTTTATCGAGATAAAATACAGCTTTTTTATCCGGTCAAAGATACGAACATAATCTTTCTCTGTGGTTAGCACCAATTTATAAGTTGTTAACAAAAAATTTATCTCATCTATCTGACCATCAGTAAAATGATGGTGGTCAGGAAATTTCAGATGCTTAAAATTCAATTTATTAGACACCAAATATTCAGTTAAAGGTTTTGGATTTGCAATTCCTGTTACCAACACAATTTCATCCTTCTTTAACTCAGCCAAATTAATGGTTTTCTCGCCTTTTAATTCATGATCATATTCAATGGTTGTAAAAAATACATTTTGATTTTTAGCTGGATTTAACACTTCAATAATTCTTCCCTGCTCTTCTTCAGAAAGATCATTTGGACATTTAGTTACAATAATTATTTGAGCTCTTTTTGTTCCGGTCTTTGCTTCACGCAACGTTCCAGTAGGTAGCATAAAATCATTAACATATAAATTATTGTAAGAGGTTAGCAGAACATTTAAACCTCCTTGAACTTTTCTATGTTGATATGCATCATCTAATAAAATAATTTCCGGTGGATTTTCTAAAACTTCTAATTGTTTAATTCCATTTGTTCTATCAGCATCAACACTAACAATTATATTTGGAAACTTTCTAAAATATTGAAAGGGCTCATCTCCAATAGTTTCGGCAGTCACTTTCTCATCGGCTAAAATAAAACCTTTACTTTTTCGCTTATAACCTCTACTTAAAACGGCTATCTTATATTTAGGCTGTAATAATCGAATTAAATATTCAATTTGCGGTGTTTTACCTGTTCCTCCTACACTTAAATTTCCAACAACAATTGTTGGTGTTTTAAATTGAGTTGATTTTAACATTCCGTTATTGTACATTCTATTACGTATACTCGTAATTAAATAATACAACAATGAAAACGGATATAATATTTGTCTTAAAAATTTCACTAAAGGCGAAAATACAAAACATATTAAAAAATTCTGCTTAAATACTTTAACTTTCTTATCTAAAATTTATCTTTGTTAGCACATTTACATTCTAACTATGAAAATTAAAGACATAACCAATTGTATTGAAGAAATAGCTCCTTTAACTTATGCTGAAGGATTTGATAATGTTGGATTACTTGTAGGAAATTATAATACTGAGGTAACGGGTGTTTTAGTAACCCTCGATACCCTTGAAAATATAGTTGATGAAGCAATTGAGAAGAAATGTAATTTAATTGTTAGTTTTCACCCAATTATATTCTCAGGTTTAAAAAAATTAAATGGGAATAATTATGTTGAACGTGTTGTAATAAAAGCCATTAAAAATGACATTGCAATTTATTCAATGCATACAGCTTTGGATAATTCTTTTCAGGGAGTAAACGCAAAAATATGTGAAGTCCTAAACTTACAAAATAAGAAGGTGTTAATTCCTCAAAAAAACACTATTAAAAAATTAACAACTTATGCACCTCTTAATAATGCAGAGGCGATAAGATTAGCTCTTTTTAATGCTGGAGCAGGTTCAATTGGAAATTATGACAATTGCAGTTATAATACCGAAGGTTACGGAACTTACCAAGGCAATGAAAACTCTAACCCAGTAATTGGAGAAAAAGGAAAATTACACACTGAAAAAGAAACTTTAATAAGTGTTATTTTTGAAAAACATAAAGAAAGAAATATTCTTAATGCTTTATTCAATTCCCACACCTATGAAGAAGTTGCTTATGAAATTACACAAATAGATAATATTCATCAAGAAATAGGAATAGGAATGGTAGGTGAACTATCTGAAGAAAAGACTGAATTAGACTTTTTAAAATTCTTGAGTTCAACAATGAATGCAAAAGGAATAAGACATTCAAAATTATCAGGAAAACCAATTAGAAAAGTTGCTGTTTTAGGAGGTTCGGGAAGTTTTGCTATTCAAAATGCAATAAATTCAGGAGCAGACATTTATGTCACTTCTGACATAAAATACCATGAATTTTATAAGGCTGAAAACAAAATTGTAATTGCTGATATTGGTCATTATGAAAGTGAACAATTCACAAAAAATCTTTTAGTTGATATACTTACAAAAAAATTCCCTAATTTTGCAATCATTTTATCAAATAAAAACACAAATCCAATTTATTACATATAATATGGCTAAAAGCAAAGAAGTTACTGTTGAAGAAAAGTTAAGAGCCCTTTACGATTTACAATTAATTGATTCAAGAGTTGATGAAATTAAAAATGTAAGAGGTGAATTACCTTTAGAAATAGAAGATTTAGATGATGAGATTGTAGGTTTAAATAAAAGACTTTCAAACTTAGATGAAGACGTAACTAATTTAAAAGGCGAAATAACTGCTAAAAAATTAGTTATTGAGGAAGCTAAAGAACTTGTAAAAAAGTATGCAGAGCAACAAAAAAATGTTCGTAATAATAGAGAATTTAATTCTATCAGTAAAGAAACTGAATACCAGGAACTTGAAATTGAGTTAGCTGAAAAGAGAATTAAAGAATACAAAGCTAAAATTGAGCAAAAAAATACTGTTATTGCTTCTACTAAAGAAATAATTGCTAAGCAACAAGATCTATTAAAGCATAAATCGGATCAATTAAACGATATTATGGGTGATACGGTTAAGGAAGAAGAATTGTTACTTAAAAAATCACAAGAATATAGTGGATTAATTGATGATCACTTATTAAAAGCCTACAATAGAATTAGATCTACAGTTAAAAATGGTTTAGCAGTAGTTTCTATTGAAAGAGGTGCTTCTGGAGGTTCATTCTTTACAATTCCACCACAAAGACAAGTTGAAATTGCTTCTCGTAAAAAAATTATTACTGATGAACACAGTGGTAGAATTTTAGTTGATGGTGCTTTAGCTGAAGAAGAAAAAGAAAAAATAAACAAGTTATTGAGTTAATCTCAAAATTATATAAATAAAAAAGGCTTCCAATTGGAAGCCTTTTTTATTTTTTAGTTGCCCGTATTGAATATAATAAAGGAAACATATTTTGATTTTCTTTTAGCACAAACATTCCGTCTTCAGTAGCAATCATTCCAGGTAAACAATTATATGGTGATTTATCAAACTCATGAAGAAATTCAATTTGAAGTCCTGCATTAGACAAAGAAGAAATTACTTCTCCTAAACCATGATTCCATCCATATTCTTTACTAATTATATCTGCATCATTATTTGCATAAGTTCCTTTATATTCTTCATAAATCACATCACTATTTGAATACGGATACATTAATTTTGGTGGAGATTGTAAAAAATCAAACATCCAAACAATCGGGTGAAACTCAATCATATAAAACACACCCCCTTTTTTCAATTTACTAGCAACAATCTTACCCCATTGCTCAATATCTGGCAACCATCCAATAACGCCATAGGAAGTGAATACAATATCGAATTCGCCTTCTACTTTTGTAGGAACATCATATAGATTACTTTCAATAAAATTAGCATCTAAGCTTAATTCTTCATTTAAAAGTTTTGCCTTTGCAATTGCTTCTCCTGACAAATCAATTCCAGTACATTTTGCCCCCATCCTACTCCAACTTAAAGTATCCTGGCCAAAATGACATTGTAAATGCAATAAAGTCTTTCCCTTAACATTACCAATCTCATCTAACTCATATTTATTTAATGATGTCTTCCCTTCTTTAAAGCCTTCAAGATCATAAAATTCAGATTTAGCGTGTATTTCAACTTTCTTATCCCACGTAGCTTTATTTGTATCAAAGAAAGTGTTGTATTTAGAATTCATAAATTATATTTAATTCTATAAAAATAGAATAATTAAAATAAACCAAATTATTGGAATTGCTTCAACCCAAAAAGCTGTATAATATCTTGTTCTTTTTTCTGATGAAAAAAATAAAAATCCAGCAGATATCATAGCTACAATAATTAATAAAATAACATCCAAATTAGCAAAATCATTTCTAATAAAACCAATACAAACAAATCCTAACAGTAACATATACCCAAGTAACTTTGAGTTTACCACACCCAAAACTTGAGGTATTGTTTTTAAGGTGTCAGAATCTCTTTTAACATCTCTTATATCAAATGGAATTGTAATTGAAATTAATAATAAAGTACGCTGAAAAAATTCCAAAAACACATGCTCTGAAATTGAATAATTGGCATCATAAATTGGAAATAAGACTGTAATTCCAGCCCAAGCCACTGCAATGCTAAAAATTTTAATAAAAGGAAAATTTCGAAAAGAAACTTCTAATTTCCCAATTTTAAAAAGAGGAACCACATAAAAAAAGGTCATAAATGCAAATGGGAATAAGATCACAATAGATTTCATCTTAAAATTATCAGAATTCAAAACCAAACCAAGCAATAATAACGTAATAAAAGAAAGAATAAACAGATATTTTTTATTTAATTCAAACCAATTTTTATACCAATTGAGCCTTTTCTTTTTAATTTCAAAAAAACGAATAAAATTGTATGAAATTATAATAGATAACCCCACAAAATATGGCGTTAAACTATTCTCAATATTAAACTTAAAAAGTGTGACTTTTGTTAAGCAAAACCCTGATAGTGCTACATGAATATTACTAAACAGATAAAAATCAAAAATTCTTTTCAAAAATTGCATTTCACAAAAGTAGTTAATTGTTGATATACATCTATTTTGGTTAACAAAATATTAGAATTCAGTAATAAAAAAGACAATTTAATTAGTGGAAATTGAGTATTTTTGAAGACGTTAATTTTTTTATATAAAAATATTTAAATGAAAACAGATTCATTCGTTTTAAGACACATAGGACCTAGTGAAAAAGAGGTTAATGAAATGGTTAAAACTATCGGTGTTTCATCTGTTGATGAACTAATCGATAAAACTGTTCCTTCTGATATTAGGTTAGCAAATAATTTAAATTTACCAAAAGCTTTGAGTGAATTTGAATACATGACCCTTATTCAAGAACTAGCAAATAAAAATAAACTTTTTAAGAATTATATCGGATTAGGATATCATCCAACAATTCTTCCTGGTGTTATACAACGTAACATTTTAGAAAACCCAGGTTGGTATACAGCTTATACCCCTTACCAAGCAGAAATAGCTCAAGGTCGTTTAGAAGCATTGTTAAATTACCAAACAATGGTTACTGAGTTAACAGGAATGGAATTATCTAATGCTTCTTTATTAGATGAAGGAACAGCCGCTGCTGAAGCTATGATCATGTTGTTAAATACACGATCACGAGCACAAAAGAAAGCAAATGCTGTTAAGTTTTTTGTTTCTAATGAAGTGTTACTTCAAACAATTGATGTTTTAAAAACTAGAGCTATCCCTTTAGGTGTTGAATTAGTTTTTGGAGATCATGAAACTTTTGAATTTACAGAAGAGTTTTATGGTGCAATTTTACAGTACCCTGCTAAGTATGGACAAGTAAATGACTATGCTGCATTTGTTGAAAAAGCAAAAACAGTTGAAGCAAGAATTGTTGTAGCAGCAGATTTATTAAGTTTAACCAAATTAACTCCACCAGGTGAATGGGGAGCAGAAGTTGTTGTTGGTACAACTCAACGTTTTGGTATTCCAATGGGTTATGGTGGTCCACACGCAGGATATTACGCAACCAAAGAAACGTACAAACGAGCACTTCCTGGTAGAATAATTGGTGTAACAGTTGATAAAGATGGAAACCGTGCTTTACGTATGGCTTTGCAAACTCGTGAACAACATATTAAACGTGAAAAAGCAACTTCTAATATTTGTACTGCTCAAGTTTTACTTGCAGTAATGGCAGGTATGTATGGAGTTTTCCACGGACCTAAAGGATTGATATATATTGCAGATAATATTCAAAATTTAACTGCAACTTTAAATAAAGGTTTAGAAAAGTTAAACCTTAAACAATTAAACAGTACTTTCTTCGACACATTGACTGTTGAAGTTTCAAATGCTGTAAAAATTAAAGAAATCGCAGAAAGTAAAAGTGTAAACTTTTTCTATCCAAGCAATAATTTAGTTAGTATTTCAATTAATGAAACATCTAATTTAAATGATGTAAATGAAATTTTAGAAATTTTAGCAACTGCTGAAGGAAAAGAAATTATTCCTCTTGATAGTATTGAAGAAAATAAAATTCCTTCAAATTTATTGCGTACTTCAACATTTATGACAAATGAAGTTTTTGAAAACTACCATTCAGAAACTGAAATGATGCGTTATATTAAAAAATTAGAACGTAAAGATCTTTCATTAAATCATTCTATGATTTCATTAGGATCTTGTACTATGAAATTGAATGCTGCAACTGAAATGCTTCCGTTAAGCTGGCCAAACTGGGGTAATATGCACCCATTTGTTCCTGTTGAACAAGCACAAGGTTACCAAGATGTATTTAAAGATTTAGAAGCTGGTTTAAATGAAATTACAGGTTTCCATGCTACATCATTACAACCAAACTCTGGAGCATCTGGAGAATATGCAGGATTGTTAGTTATTAAAGCATATCACGAGTCTCTTGGAAATGGTCATAAAAATATTTGCTTAATTCCAGCTTCTGCGCATGGTACTAATCCTGCATCTGCAGTAATGGCCGGGATGAAAGTAATAATCACTAAATCAACTGAAGCTGGAAATATTGATGTTGATGATTTACGTGAAAAAGCAGAATTCCATAAAGATAATTTAGCCGCTTTAATGGTTACTTACCCATCTACTCATGGTGTTTTTGAAAGTACTATTAAAGAGATTACTGACATTATTCACGAGCGTGGTGGTCAAGTATATATGGATGGTGCAAATATGAACGCTCAAGTTGGATTAACAAATCCTGCAACTATAGGCGCTGATGTTTGCCACTTGAACTTACATAAAACATTTGCTATTCCTCACGGTGGTGGTGGTCCTGGTGTTGGACCAATTTGTGTTGTAAAACATTTAGCTCCATTTTTACCAACAAATCCAATCATTCCAACTGGAGGAGAAAATGCAATAACAGGTGTTTCTTCAGCTCCTTGGGGCTCTGCTCTAGTTTTATTAATTTCATATAGTTATATTAAAATGCTTGGTACTGGCGGATTGAAAAAATCTACTATCAATGCTATTCTAAATGCAAATTATATCAAAGCTCGTTTAGAGAATCATTACAGTATTTTATATACTGGTGAAAACGGTTTTGCCGCGCACGAAATGATTGTTGACTTTAGAGAATTCAAAGCTAAAGGAATTGAAGTTACTGATGTTGCAAAAAGATTAATGGATTATGGATACCATGCTCCTACGGTTTCTTTCCCTGTTGCAGGAACTTTAATGATTGAGCCAACTGAAAGTGAAAACAAAGTTGAATTAGATCGTTTTTGTGATGCTTTAATAAGTATCAAAGGAGAAATTGATGCTATGGAAAGTGGTGATACTAATAATGCATTAAAAAATTCACCACATACACAAGAAATGTTAACTGCTGATGAATGGATTTATCCATATACACGTCAACAAGCAGCTTTCCCATTACCATATATCAAAGAAAATAAATTCTGGCCTTCTGTAAGAAGAGTTGATGATGCTTATGGTGATAGAAACTTAATGTGTTCTTGCAATCCTATTGAAGATTATATGGAAGATTAAATACATATTTACATATATTTAGAAAAGTCTCAGAGAAATCTGGGACTTTTTTCTTACATAAACATCTCATTTCATGCTATTTATTATTACATTACGAAAACATTGTAGTAAAAAAAGCAGTTGAATATTTACATACTCCATATCAAAATAGTATTTTTGCAGTTCGACATAATTTTAATAGTATTTATCAAATGAAAAAAATAACTAAAGAGACTTATATCAATTGGTATAAAGACATGCTTTTTTGGAGAAAGTTTGAAGACAAATTAGCTGCTCTGTATATCCAACAAAAAGTTAGAGGGTTTCTACATTTATACAATGGACAAGAGGCGGTATTAGCAGGAGCTTTACATGCTATGAAAGAAAATGATAAAATAATTACTGCTTATCGTAATCACGTTCAACCAATTGGATTAGGTGTTGATCCTAAAAGAATTATGGCGGAATTATTAGGTAAAGACACTGGAACTTCTCGTGGTATGGGTGGATCAATGCATATCTTTTCTCCTGAACATAATTTTTATGGAGGACATGGTATTGTTGGTGGACAAATTCCATTAGGAGCTGGTTTAGCTTTTGCCGATAAATATTTTAATAGAGACGGTGTTACTCTTACCTATTTCGGTGATGGTGCTGCACGTCAGGGGTCTTTACATGAAACTTTTAATATGGCTATCAACTGGAAACTTCCAGTAGTATTTATTTGTGAAAACAATGGGTATGCCATGGGAACTTCTGTTGAACGTACCGCAAACCATGAAGATATTTGGAAACTAGGTTTAGGATATGAAATGCCTTGTGGACCTGTTGATGGAATGAACCCAGTTGCTGTTGCTGAAGCAATGCATGAAGCTATTGAAAGAGCAAGAAGAGGTGATGGTCCAACTTTATTAGATATTAAAACCTATCGTTATAGAGGACACTCAATGAGTGATGCTCAAAAATACAGAACGAAGGATGAAGTTGATGAATATCGTAAAATTGATCCTATCACTCAAGTTTTAGAGATTATTAAAAATAAAAAATACGCTTCTGATGCCACTATTAAAAAATGGGATAAAGAGGTTAAAAATAAAGTTGAAGAATGTCAAGAATTTGCAGAAAATTCACCATTCCCAGACAAACAACTATTATACGACATAGTTTACGAACAAGAAGATTATCCTTTTTTAAAACATAGATAAATGGCAGAAATAATAACAATGCCACGCCTTAGTGATACGATGACTGAAGGAGTAGTGGCTCAGTGGTTAAAAAAAGTAGGTGATAAAATTTCAGAAGGAGATATTTTAGCTGAAATTGAAACAGATAAAGCTACAATGGAATTTGAATCTTTTAACGAAGGTACATTATTATACATTGGCTTGGAAGATGGTGAAGGCGCTCCTGTAGATTCTTTATTAGCTATTATTGGTGATGAAGGTGAAAACATTGATGCCATAGTTAAAGATTTTAAAGGTCCAACAGCTTCAAGTGATGAAGATGAACCTGTTAAAAAGGAAGAACCAAAACAAGCTAAACCTGAACCTACAAAACAAGCTGAAAAAGTTGCTCAAACAGCAACTCCAGCTGCTATTGTAAATACAGGTAGAATTATTGCTTCTCCATTAGCAAAAAAGATAGCTGATGAAAAAGGCATAAACTTAGCTACTGTAGTTGGTTCTGGTGAAAACGGAAGAATTGTAAAAGCTGATGTAGAAAACTACATTCCTGCATCTGCAGCTCCTGCTGTAACAGCAGCTCCTGTTTCTGCTATTAGTGAAGAAAGCTTTGAAGAATCAACTAATTCGCAAATGCGTAAAACAATTGCACGCAGATTAGCCGAATCTAAATTTACTGCTCCACATTATTACTTAATGCTTGAGATTGACATGGATAATGCAATTACTTCAAGAAAAGCAATAAATGAATTACCAGACACTAAAGTTTCATTTAATGACATTGTTGTAAAAGCAAGTGCAATGGCATTAAAAAAACATCCAAAAGTTAACTCTCAATGGTTTGAAGATAAAACACGTATCAACCACCATGTAAATGTTGGTGTTGCTGTTGCTGTTGAAGATGGATTGGTTGTTCCGGTTATTCCTTTTACTGATCAAAAAAGCATGACACAAATTGGTGCTGAAGTCAAAGATATGGCCATAAGAGCTAAATCTAAAAAATTGACTCCTGCTGAAATGGACGGTAGTACTTTTACAGTTTCTAATCTTGGTATGTTCGGAATTTCTGAATTTACCTCAATTATAAACCAACCTAACTCTGCTATTTTATCAGTAGGTGCAATAATTCAAAAACCAGTTGTTAAAAATGGTGAGATTGTTGTTGGTAACACAATGAAAGTAACTTTAGCTTGTGACCATAGAACAGTTGATGGAGCTACTGGTTCAGCATTTTTACAAACCTTAAAACAATACATTGAAAACCCTGTTACTATGCTTGCATAAAACAGGTTACAATATATTTTTAAAAACTCCAAAAGTTTATAACTTTTGGAGTTTTTTTTTATCTCAAGCATTAAATTACTTGACTGCTAAAAAATAATAAAAAACCCTAAGTAAATGTTAAAAAACACTAATAATCAACAAGTTAAAAATATATTTTCGTAACTTTAGTAACATTTCCCTAACTAAATGCTATGAGTTTGAAACGTTTTTATTCATATGGATTATTATTTGGCTGCCCTTTTGAAGAAGAGGATTCTAATTGTCCCTTGGATGAATTACGTAAACTTCCAATTGACAAAAGACTGAAAAACTTTAATGAATTATCAAATATCGAACTTACAGGTTTAGAGGAACATCATAAAAATTGTCTATTACGTAAGGAATGTAATTTAAAAAGAAAAAAGCCTTAACAATTTATGTTAAGGCTTTTTTATTATAGTGTAACTATATGCTTATTTTTTAAATTTAGCATATTTAGTTTTAAACTTGTCTATACGTCCTGCAGTATCAATTAACTTAGTTTTACCTGTGTAAAAAGGATGTGACGTTCTTGAAATCTCTAATTTTACTAAAGGATATTCAACACCATCAACGTCTAAAGTTTCTTTAGTGTTTACTGTTGAACGAGTCAAAAATACATCTTCGTTCGACATATCTTTAAATGCTACCATTCTATAATTTTCTGGGTGTATACCTTTTCTCATCGTAAACTCGTTTTAATTCTAATTTTATTTTTCAGACTGCAAATTTAACTATATTTTTGAAACTTCAAACAAAATATTTATTTTATTTACATAAATATTCATAAAAAGCCATTTTCAGATATGTCATTCAAATCAATTGCTACTTTTTGCCTAATTATTTTGTTAATCTCCTGCAAAAGTGAGTATAAATTTATAATTAACACTCCAAAATCGATAAAAATTAATACAGAATTGACTATTTCTTTATCTGAAAAAAACAATAAACCAATCGATTCTGTTCAATTTTCAATTGATAATTTAAAATTAACTAGCACTAATAATAAGGCAACTATCAATATTAGCAATTATAAATTAGGTAAACACACCATTACCGCAATTGTTTTTTATGAAGGCAAAACAGAAAAAGTTGTTAAACCAATCTATTTCTTTGCTGACTCCCTACCTGATTTTTACACTTTTAAATTAATTAATACTTTTCCTCATGATAAAGAAGCTTATACCCAAGGTTTAGAATATCATAATGGATTTTTATACGAAGGAACAGGTAGAAATGGATTTTCTTCAATAAGAAAACTATCATTAGAAACCGGAAAAGTTCTACAACAAAAAGATTTAGATAAAGAATATTTTGGAGAAGGAATTACCATATTAAATGGAAAAATACATCAACTTACATGGCATGGTGGTAAAGGATTTATTTATGATTTAGATTCTTTTGAAAAAATAAAGGAATTTAAATACACTAAAAGCCCGGAAGGTTGGGGATTAACAAATAACGGCAAGCAATTAATTAAAACTGATGGTTCTGAACGAATTTGGTTTTTGAATCCTGAAACACTTCTTGAAGAGAGTTATATTGAAGCTTATACAAATACTCAAAAGGTTGAAAAATTAAACGAACTAGAATATATCAACGGTAAAATTTATGCCAACAGATGGCAAATTCCATCAATTATGATCATAAACCCAAACTCTGGAAAAGTTGAAGGGGTTATTGATTTAAGAGAATTAAAAAAAGAAATTCTTAAAGAACAACAATTGGATGAAGATGAAGTATTAAATGGAATTGCATTTGATAAAGAAAATAATAGATTGTTTGTTACTGGTAAACATTGGGGCAAGCTTTATGAAATTGAAATAATTAAAAAGTAATCCTGTTTATTTATTTTATATTTACAAAAAACATCCCAAATGCGCTATTACCTATCTATTGTATTTGTAGTATTATTAGTTTCTTTTACTTCTTGTAGAAAAGATTTTAGTACTGTATTAAGTTCTGGTAAGCTAAGTTTTTCAAAGGACACTGTTTTTTTAGATACTGTATTTACAAATATTGGCTCAAGCACTTACAACTTAAAAGTTTACAATAAAGGAAATAGAGCCATAGAAATACCAGTTGTAAAACTAGGAAGAGAACACAATTCCATGTACAGAATTAATGTTGATGGAATACCCGGAAAGGTATTTGAGAATGTAGAAATACTACCAAAAGACAGTATTTATATTTTCATTGAAACTACGATTGATTATTCGCAAGTTACAAATCCAATTTACACAGATTCTATTGTTTTTGACAGCAATGAATATCTACAAGATGTAAAATTAGTAACCTTGGTTAAAGATGCTACTTTTTTGTACCCTTCAAAAAGTGCAGATGGTTTGGTTGAAACCATAAAAGTTGGATTAAATGCCGATGGAGATGATATTCAAGTTAAAGGTTTTTATTTGGAAGACAACACTACCTTCACCAACGAAAAGCCTTATGTTATTTATGGTTATTGTGCTATTCCTGAAAATAAAACTCTAACTATTAATGCAGGTGCTAATATTCATTTTCATTCAAATTCAGGGTTAATTGTAAATAAAAAATCATCCTTAAAGGTACATGGAGAATTGAATAATAAAGTGATTTTTGAAGGTGATCGATTAGAAAATAAATTTAACAATGTTCCTGGGCAATGGGGATCAATATGGTTACGAGCTGGAAGCAAGGACAATTTCATCAACTATGCCATTATAAAAAATGCCTCGTCAGGTATAATAATGGATTCTATAGGTAGTAATATCTCTCCTAGTTTAACTATTAAAAACACTCAAATTTACAATAGTTTAAATTTTGGTCTTTTAGGACGAGAAACAAATATTTTAGGAGAAAATGTAGTAATCAATAATTCGGGGCAATCTTCACTTGCGTGTATTATTGGTGGAACTTACAATTTTAATCATTCCACATTTACAAATTTTTGGAATACCAGTTTAAGACAATATCCAAGTGTTTTAATTAATAATTATTTCACTTATTCCAAAAACAACAACCAAATAATTGAAACCAAAAACTTGAATGCAGCCAATTTTACAAACTGTATTATTGATGGAAATAACTCCATTGAATTAGCTATTGATAAAGCTGAAGGATCAAATTTCAACTATGCGTTTAAAAACAGCTTAATTAAATTCAACGATTTTAATAATTCTTATGAAGGGATTTTAGAATATAACTTTGAAGACACCAACCATTATTTTGAAAATATTTTTAATGGTGAAGCCTACTTTAAATCACCAAACTCAAATGAATTAATTATCGGTGAAAATTCGGCTGCAATTCAAAAAGCTAGTATTTCTGGGACACAAATAACTCCTAAAGATATACTTGGAGTATTAAGAAGTTCTCCAGCTGATATTGGAGCATACCAACATATTATATTTAATTAACATGAAAAACATCATAATAACAGGAACCAGTAGAGGTATTGGTTTTGAACTAGCACAAATATTTGCACAAAATAATTATAATGTTTTGGCATTATCTAGAAATTCTGAGCCACTTAAAAATCTGAATATTAAAAATATTACAACAATTTCTGTTGATTTATCAATAGAAAAAGATTTAAAAAAGGTAACAGACTTTGTATCAGAAAACTGGAAATCTGTTGATGTATTAATTAATAACGCAGGAAAATTAATTAACAAACCTTTTGACAAATTAAGCTCAGTTGATTTTTTAGAGGTATATAAAGTGAATGTATTTGCAGTAGCAGAATTAACACGTCAAATTATTCCCTTTCTTACAAAAGGAAGTCATGTTGTTAATGTAAGTAGTATTGGAGGCGTTCAGGGAAGTTTGAAATTTCCAGGATTAGCGGCATATAGTTCATCTAAAGGAGCACTACTTACTCTAACTGAATTACTTGCGGAAGAATATAAAGAGCAACAAATTTCTTTTAACGCCTTGGCATTAGGAGCTGTTCAAACCGAAATGTTAGAAGAAGCGTTTCCAGGTTATCAAGCTCCAGTAACTGCCAATGATATGGCTAATTATATTTATAATTTTGCACTCACAGGAAATAAATACTACAACGGAAAAATATTAGAAGTTTCGTCTTCAACCCCATAATATATGAGTGAGGCTCTTTTAAAATATATTCCTGAAAATGCGATTGAATTAGTAGATGAAATTCTTCAAAATCATCCTATTGATATTAAAATTGTAAACAATAGGGTTACAAAACATGGCGATTTCAAAAAATTAAAAAATGGAAATGCCCAAATCACTCTTAATAACACATTAAATAAATATCAGTTTTTATTAACTCTAATTCATGAAATTGCTCATTTTGTAACCTATAAACAACATAAAAGAGTTAAACCTCATGGTATAGAATGGAAAATAAACTTTCAACATTTAATGCTGCCTTTTCTTCAACCTAAAATATATCCCAATGAACTATTGCCGTTTTTAGCTCACTATTTTAAAAAACCAAAGGCAAGCACTGGATCAGATGTTCATTTAACTTTAGCTTTAAAACAATATGATGATTTGTCAGGAAAGATCTTTATATTTGAAATAGCACATGGAACTGTTTTCACATTTAACAATCGTACTTTTAAAAAAGGAAATAAAAGACGTACAAGATTTGAATGTATAGAACTAATCAGCAATAAAAGTTATCTTTTTAACCAAAATGCTGAAGTAGAAGTTTGCGAGCAGCAAATAATAAAAGAATTATTCTAAAATAATTCAACCTACAATTTTTAAAAAATATTGAATATGAATAAAAATTATTATGCGGTTATAATGGCCGGAGGTGTTGGATCAAGATTCTGGCCTTTAAGCACGAAAGAGTTACCAAAACAATTTCATGATATGCTGGGAACAGGAAGTACATTGATTCAAAAAACATTCAATCGTTTTGAAAACTTAATTCCATCAGAAAACATATTAATTGCTACTAATAAAAAATATGAAACTCTTGTAAAGGAACAACTTCCAAAAATTACTTCAAATCAATTACTTTTAGAGCCTGCTATGCGAAATACAGCTCCATGTATTTTATACAGCGCCTTAAAGATTCATAATGAAAATCCAGATGGTATAATGATTATCGCTCCATCTGATCATTGGATTGATAATGAGCTTGAATTCTTAAAAAACATTCAAACCTCATTTGATTTCTGCGAAAACAATGATGCTTTGATGACTTTAGGTATAAAACCTACCTCACCAAATACAGGGTATGGTTATATTCAATTTGAAAACTCTAAAAAGGAAATTAAAAAAGTATCTAATTTTACTGAAAAACCAAATTTAGAAACGGCTATTGAATTCATTAATGAAGGAAACTATCTTTGGAATGCAGGAATTTTTATTTGGAGTGTAAAAAGTATTTTAAAAGCATTTGAAACAAATCTACCTGAGATGTTTGCATTATTCTCAAAAGGAAATGCATGTTATAATACCAATAAAGAAAATAATTTCATTGAAGAAAATTATGAAAGTTCTGAAAATATTTCAATTGACTTTGGAATTATGGAAAAAGCAGAAGATGTTTTCGTACTGCCTGTTGAATTTGGCTGGAATGATCTTGGAACCTGGGGCTCATTATACAATAAACTTGGTAAGGATAAAAGTAAAAATGCCACAGTTGGAGGGGAAGTAATTTACAGAGATTCAAAAAATAATATTGTGAGAACTCAGTCTGGAAAACGTGTTGTAATTCAAGGATTAAAAGACTACATTGTGGTTGAAAAAGATGATGTTTTATTAATTTGCCCTAAAAGTGATGAGCAAGAAATAAAACAAATTACATCGGACGTTAAGGATAAATTTGGAGACAAATTTGTTTAAAAAATTTGATTATGGAAAATACTAACGACAATCAATCAAACGAAAACCCAATTCCAGAAACACCTATTAACAATGATATTAAAGGAATTTGGGCAAACATCAAACAGTTTTTACATGAATTGTTAGACATTCGAGGAGACACGGATAAAAAAGGTACCATTGAAGATATTAAAGGAAATATTTCAATGAAAGGACACACCGCCTGGGTATTGGTTTTTTCCATCTTAATAGCCTCAATAGGATTAAATATTAGTTCTCCTGCAGTAGTAATTGGAGCCATGCTTATATCTCCATTAATGGGACCAATTTTAGGAGTTGGTTTATCCATAGGAATTAATGACATTGACACTTTAAGACGCTCACTAATTAATTTAGGAGTTATGGTTGGATTAAGTTTAGCCACCTCATTTATTTTCTTTTTAATTCCTTTATTTAGAGATCCAACACCTGAGATTGTAGCTCGAACCGCTCCAGATGTAAGAGATGTATTTATTGCTATTGCTGGTGGATTAGCTTTAATAGTAGCTTTAAGTCGAAGAAACCAGCAAACCAATACAATTGCAGGTGTTGCAATTGCAACAGCTTTAATGCCTCCCCTTTGTACAGCAGGTTATGGACTTGCAACCGGAAACCTCACTTATTTTGGAGGAGCCATGTTTCTATTTACAATAAACACCATTTTTATTGCATTAGCAACATTTGTAATTGTGAAATTTTTACAATTTCCAATGTTAAAATATATAAATTCAGCAAAAAGAAAACACATTGCCAGGCTAGCTTCTTTTGTTGCTTTATTAGTTCTTGCGGGTAGTATTTACTTATTTTTTAACTTATTTAAAGAAAATCAATTTAAACAAGCAGCTAAACACTTTATAAAAGATATAAAAGAAAGTGGTATAAGTATTATTGACGAAGTAGATGAAAATATTAATTACCAGAATAACAGTGTAAAGCTTATTATTTATGGTGATAAATTATCTAAGCAGGATGAGGATAAATGGATTTCAAAATTACCTGAATACGGATTACATCAAACTAAATTAATTATTCAACAAGGAGTTGACGATTCGGATTTACGATCTGAAGTGAAAAACCTCACTGAATTATATATTCAAAATCAGAAAATAATTTCATCAAGAGATGAATCAATCAAAGAAAAAGAGGATAAAATTAAAATATTAGAAACTGAATTGTCTAAATATTATAAAGGTCAAATTCCATTTATTCAAATTAGTAAGGAAGCCCAAATTAATTATAACGGGTTATCTCATTTAAGCTATGCAAAACTTATTCAAACAAATTTTAATAGAATTGATACTATAACGGTTTTTAATGCTAAATGGCATGATACAATCCCTAATACATCTAATCAACAGTTACTATTGAAAAGATGGCTTAAAACACGTTTAAACTTAGACACATTGCAACTTAACAATAATTAAAAGTCTACGATAAAACCAAATCTAGGTAATAAATTTCCCGAGGTATTTTCTATTTCTTCAAGATTATACCTCGTATTATCTGTTTCATTAATTATCTTGTTTCCATTTTCGTCAATTAATGGAATTAAAAAAGATTGAGACGTTACTTCATTTTTATATAAATTTTGAATATCAATATAAAAATTAAGTGAAAACTTTTTATAATACCACGTTTTGTCTATGCGAACATCTAATTGATGATATGTTTTAAAGCGCTCTGTATTTAATTGATTATAATCTAAAATACCACTATTAGAAATATTATAATTACTAATTAAAGAAGAAGCTTCAACATCATAAGGCGTGTATGGCTGCCCTCCTACCAATCTAAATTTTCCTCCAATTTCCCAATTTTTTCTTAGCTTTTTTCCTCCAGTAATGGTTAATAAATGTTTATTATCCCATGATGAAGAAATGTAAGTGTTCAATTGGTTTTGAAACTCACTTTTAACAAATGTATAAGATAAGATTCCGTACATACCACTGTAAGATTTCTTTTGAGCCAACACCTCAAAACCATGCGAACGTCCATTTGATGTTGAAGTAACTTCTTCATTCCCAACAACACCAAAATCAGCTCCTAAATTTGCCAAACTAATTTGATCTCTTATCGAAAACGGATAATTTTTATATTGTTTATAAAATCCTTCCAAAGTAATTTTTGAATTCGAATTTGGTTTATATTCAATTCCAGATACATAATGGGTTGCTTCTATAAACTTTAATCCATTGGCTTTATTTACTAAAATATTATCATTATTTCTATACCCCATAATAGTATAAGCAGGTAATTGATAATAAATACCTGTTGATGCATTTAAATTTAGCTCATTATTAATTTTATAATTCAATGCTACCCTTGGAGAAAATTGATTGAATAAATTTTTCATTTCACCATTGTAATCCACAGCATCAAGCCTTGCCCCAAGTGAAATACCCAATTTATAGTTTAATATTCTTTTTGAAATTTGCCCAAATAAATTATATTTCACCAATTTTAATTCAGAAGAAAAATCAATATTTGAAACCCCTAATGTATTTGCTATTTTTTGAAAAGTTCCGTTTTTATAAGTTGCATTTTCCAAACCAATCCCAAACTTTAGTTTATAATTACTTTTTAAAGTTGAAGTGTTCTCAAACTTAATTTTATTTTCAATTTCTCTTGAATCATATTTCAATAATAAATCTTCTTGATTACCAGAATTATCAAAATACTTTGTTGCATTATTATCCCAAACATTTCTACTAATCACATATTGCTGCATGGAATTTTCACCAAAGTGTTTGTAGTTAACACCTAAAGTATAATTCCATTGTTCACTAACCGGAATATTACTTAAAATATACGAATTACGCTTAAATACATCTTCATCAGTTACATCATCATTTACTTCTTCATTAAGTTTAAACTTGTCAATAGCTCCCAAACCAATAATTGAAATTTCATTTTTGTCAGATATTTTATGATTTACTTTAAACTGAAAATCATTATAAGTTGGCAAAAAAGGAAGTTTTATAAGTTTAAACAAAAATTGCAAATAAGATTGTCTTACAGAAGCAATAAAAGTTGTTTTATCTCCCAATGGTCCTTCTAAAGTTATACCTGCATCAGATGTTCCCAAAGTTGCTCTTGAGCGCAATTTATCAGGATTTCCATCCTTTTGAGTGAACTCTATTATTGAGCTTAATGCATTTCCTTTATTTGATTGAAACGCGCTTGAATAAAAGTCTACATTTCTAATTAAATCTGCATTAATAATTCCAACAGGTCCTCCTGAAGAGCCCTGAGTTTGAAAGTGATTAATAACTGGAACTTCAATTCCATCTAAATAAAATTTATTTTCTGATGGTGCACCACCTCTAATAATAATATCGTTTCTAAATCCAGGATTTGAAGCAACACCAGGCAAAGATTGAATTACTTTTAAAACATCCCTATTTCCTCCTGGGTTCTTCTCTATTTCAGCAATCCCCAAAGATTGAACAGATAACGGACTTTCAATTGATTTTTTAAACAATTTACTTTGAACTACAACTTCATTTAACAGTTGACTATTCTCAATCATTTCAATATTAATAAATGGAGTTTTATCATTGGTTACCAAATAATCTTCTGAAATAACAGTTTCATACCCGATAAAAGATGCTTGTACCTTAACATATCCCAAAGGACAATTACTAATGCTAAAAAAACCTTTTTCATTAGATATAGATCCTATGTTGGCTCCAACAATATTTATATTTACAAAAGGTATTGGCTGCCTTGAATTGGCATCAACAATTTTTCCTTTTACAACCCCTGAATTTTGACCAAAAACAGAAATAAAAGAACCTAGAAATAAAAAGGAAACGAAAAAAATAAAATTCTTTGTCATAGCGATCATTGAATTGTAAATGTGATATCAATAGAATAAAGTGTAATATACTCTAAAAATAAAAAACCTCAAACATAATGTTTGAGGTTTTGTGGTGAGAGAAGGATTCGAACCTTCGAAGCTTGCGCAGCAGATTTACAGTCTGCCCTCGTTGGCCACTTGAGTATCTCACCAAAATTTTAAAGGAAATTTGTGACCTGGCTGGGGCTCGAACCCAGGACCACCTCCTTAAAAGGGAGGTGCTCTACCAACTGAGCTACCAGGTCATTATACTGCAAGAAAACAAGTAGGTATTTCAAAATAAAAAACCTCAAATACAACGTTTGAGGTTTTTGTGGTGAGAGAAGGATTCGAACCTTCGAAGCTTGCGCAGCAGATTTACAGTCTGCCCTCGTTGGCCACTTGAGTATCTCACCAAAATTTTATTTTATCACTTATTTCTAAGAACTTCTTGTGACCTGGCTGGGGCTCGAACCCAGGACCACCTCCTTAAAAGGGAGGTGCTCTACCAACTGAGCTACCAGGTCATTGTATCGCTTCTAAGCGGCTGCAAATATAGAAGTATTTCTCAATAATACAAACAACTTTTTTATTTATTTTCATTTAAATGTGCCTCTCTAACTTTCCTAAATAAGTTTGAAGAATACACAAAATTTACAATCGCCTCATTTTCAGTTTTAAAAATTTCTTGATTAGTTCCTTCCCATGCTTTTACACCATTTTTTAAAAAGATTATTTTTTCTCCAATTTCCATAACAGAATTCATGTCATGTGAATTTATAACTGTAATTATTTGGTATTCCTTGGTGATTTCCTGAATTAAATTATCAATAACCGTAGCTGTATTTGGGTCTAATCCTGAATTTGGCTCATCACAAAACAAATATTTTGGATTCATAACAATTGCTCTTGCAATTGCAACTCGTTTTTGCATACCTCCAGAAATCTCTGCTGGAAATTTATTATTGGCATCAACCAAATTAACTCGTTTTAATACGGTATTAACACGATCTAGCATTTCAGATTTTGAGGTATCGGAAAACATTTTTAGTGGAAACATAACATTCTCTTCAACTGTTAAGGAATCATATAATGCACCACCTTGAAAAACCATTCCAATTTCCTTTCTTAACTGTCTGCGTTGTTTTATATTTAACTCTGTATGGTTTCTACCATCAAAGGATATAATTCCACTTTCAGGCGTGTGTAATCCAAGCAAACACTTTAAAAACACTGTTTTTCCTGAGCCACTTTGACCGATAATCATATTGGTTTTTCCTTTCTCAAAAGTTGTTGATACACCCTTTAAAACTGATGTTCCATTAAACTCTTTATATAAATCTTTAACTTCTATCATTTATCCTAGTAACATTTGAGTTAAAAAATAATTTAGCAATATTATAACAACACTTGTCCAAACAACTGCCTGTGTACTTGCCCTACCTACCTCTAAAGATCCACCTTTAACATAATAACCGTGATATGCCGGGATAGTAGCAATTACAAAAGCAAAAACCAAAGTTTTTGTTAAGGCATATTTTATAAAATATGGGTCAAAATCGAGCTGAATTCCATAAATATAATCTTCACTAAAAAACAAATCAGTTAATGTGCCTGCAGCAAAACCACCTGCAATTCCTAAAAACATTGCCAGTAAAATTAATAATGGGTAAAAGAAAAGAGTTGCAATAACTTTTGGTAAAACCAGATAATTCAATGAGTTAATACCCATTACCTCTAACGCATCAATTTGCTCTGTTACACGCATTGTACCAATACTTGAAGAAATATAAGAACCTACTTTCCCTGCTAAAATCACACACATAAAAGTGGGTGCGAATTCTAAAATCATTGATCGTTTTGTTGCAAAACCGATAAGATATTTTGGAATAAAAGGACTGTCAACATTTAAGGCCGTTTGTATTGCCACCACTCCACCAACAAAAAAAGAAATAAAAGCTATAATCCCTAATGATTTTAGTCCTAAATCTTCAATCTCTCTAAACAACATTTCTCTAAAAACCGACCACTTCTGAGGCTTTCGAAAAACTTGCTTAAGCATCATAAAATACTTCCCTATATGTTCTAAATAGTTCATTCAAATTTCTTTTAGGCTAAAATATCAAATTAATATAACCTATGAATATTTTTCAAGTATAAAATTGTTTTAATAACTAGATAAAAAAAAAGGTTCTCAAAAATTGAGAACCTTTTTTTTTATCTAACACCATCCGGGTCGCCAGTATCATTTCCATCATCGCATAATTCTTTACAGAATTCAAAATACATTGCCCAACTATTACCTTCAAATTCTTCTCCTCGACCCCAACCTGTTTCTTTTTGAATAATATTACCTTTAGAATCTATTTTAGCAACTTCTGCATGTGCTGCTATATGAAAACATGGCTCAAAAGCCTCTGCCGGAATTCTATATTCTACTTCAAAATCAGATATTATATTTGCTTCATAATCCATTCGTTTTTCGAAAACACCTGGCTTAGGGTTCCCTTTTTTCGTTTCTGGTATTCCATCTCTATCACCAGCATATAAATGAGTCAACTTAATAATCCAATCTTCATTTGTAATATATGATATATATACATAATCTATACCACCCTCATTTACAATCTCAACATCTATTCTTCCAGCATTATAATTTTGACCTGCAATTAATGGCGTTGATAAGCAAGCCGTATCTGTATTTCTCCATGATAGTCCGGTTAAATCATTAGTTTCTACATCAAAAACATACTGTTTTGTTTCAAGGTCGTTTAAATCGTCATTTGTTTGACAACTATAGGTAAATCCAATTGTCAAAATAATTAATAATGTCATTTTTCTAAACATAATAATAGCATTTAAGGGGTTTGTACTATTTAATTAAACTAAAGTATCTAATTAAAAAGAAAAAAACAAATTTAAATGCTTTTTATTCATGTTTTCATACCATTTATACATTAAAAAGCTCCATTTAAAGAGTTTTAATTGTTTTGACTCAAAAAAACTTTCAAATGGAGCTTTAATATTATTAGCAAATTTTAGAATTTAACCTTCTCAATCGTTTCCTTCTCCTTTTTAAGTTTTTCCTTCTCTTTTTTAATTTGCTTGTCTAGTTTATTTATTTTTTCCTCAGCCTTTTTAATTTTCAATTCTTTTTCCAAGGCCTCTTCTTTCGAAATCTCACCATTATCAACAGATTTTTTTACACGCTCTTTGGCTTTTTTTATTTTTTCTTTCCCTGATTTCACAATTTCATCGCTCTTATTAACCACTTCTTCTTTCTCCTTTATTTTATTCTTTGCTTCTTCAGATCTCATTTTACCAAATTCTTTTCCAGACATTTCACCTTTATCTTTACCATATGAATAAGACCTTTTCTCTTTCATTTTTTTGCCTTTCTTCATTTTCTTTTCTTTCATTTTATCCATATGAGCACCTGAATCTTTTCTTTTCATTTTCTTATCTTTCATCTTCTTCATATGCTTTCCAGAGTCCATCTCCTTCAATTTCATCTCTTTCATTTTCTCCGCCTTATCTTTACCTTTTTTCACATGCTCTTTTACTTTTTTATCTTTACTTTTTCCCTGAGCATGTAAACTTTGAAACCCAACGAAAGTAAAAAGTAGCATTACCGACAATATCAATTTAATATTTTTCATAATTCGTAGTTTAAATGTTATCTAATTCTTCAA
>Ga0193963_1000230_pt1 | contig 29378 bp, 33 predicted proteins | sample FB_6_MG_FD_140359 | JGI IMG/M metagenome (GOLD analysis project Ga0193963, IMG submission 140359) | Microbial mat bacterial communities from the Broadkill River, Lewes, Delaware, United States - FB_6_MG | ecosystem: Environmental > Aquatic > Freshwater > River > Microbial mats | place: USA...
TAAAAAAATCACTCCAGATAGGGATCTTTTTGCAAAAGATTCTGCATGGGCATTATTTCCAATTTTAGTATTTATACTAATGGGAATAGATGGAAAACTTAACGCCGTAGATGGTGTATTATTTTTGATTCTAATGGCTGCATATTTAACTTTCTTAATAGGTTCAAATCAAGTTGATGAAATAGATGAAGAATTAGCAAAAGAAAAATTTGCATGGGGTAAAACTTCTTTACTATTACTAGCTGGTTTTGTACTTACTATTGGAGGAGCAGATTTTGCTATTGATAGTGCGGGAAATATTGCAAGAGAATTCGGCATTAGTGAATGGATGATTGGGTTATTCTTAGTTGCCTTTGGAACATCGCTACCTGAACTTACTATTTCAATAAAAGCAGCTATGAATAATAATGCAGACTTAGCAATAGGAAATATTATTGGTTCAAATGTAGCAAACTTTACAATGGTACTTGGAGTAAGTTCTATTGTAAATAGTTTAAATGTTGATTTATCAGCAAACTTTTTTGATATTACTGCAGCATTTATACTTTCTCTAATGTTAGTATTTATTACAGCTAATAAGCTTTATAATAAGAGTGCGGGTATTGTACTTCTTGTAGTATTAGGCTTAGTTATTCAAAATGGTATTTAAAAAAGTCTAGTGAATAGTAAAAAACTATTCACTAACTATATTGTTTTAAATTAATTTTGACAATCTTTACAAATTCCTGAAAATACAACATCTGTATTTTCAACTTTAAAATTAGTTTCACTTGATATTGATTTTTGTAAAACTGAAGTATCAATCATAATATCTTCAACTTTTCCGCATGAAGAACACACTAAGTGAGAATGTTCTTCTTTGATTAACTCATAAACTGATTTTGTATCAGGAAGTTTTACTTCATTTAAGAAAATCTTTTCTACCATTGCATTTATATTTTTATATATAGTTGCAAGAGAAATAGAAGGAAACTTTTTCAATAAATTTTTATAAAGGTCATCAACATTCATGTGCCCATGTTTATATAATTCTTCAACAATTGCAACCCTTTGAGGTGTTACTTTTAAATCATATTCTTTTAATAAAATAGAACTATTAAGCATTTTATCTTCCTTTCCTGCTTGAAATGATACTAAAAAGATAGTTAATTTCAATTATGCAGATTTACTAATTGTCTGATAATAATATAAAAAACTAAATATTTTATTTATTAATTACAATTAGTAGAGGATAATAATTTTCCTTTAAGTTTTATTATATTACAATTCATTAAAGGAAAAAAATTATCCCTTGAGAAAAAATTTCTCTTATAAGAGTGATAATTACAATCTTTATCTAAAAGGAAATAAAATGAGACAATATGAAACATATAAATGTAATAAATGTGGTAACGAGGTAGAAGTTCAAAATGTTGGAGGTGGTGAATTACACTGCTGTGGTCAAGCAATGGAAATGATAACAGAGAACTTGACACTTGTAAATTTAATGAAAGCAGTTGCAGGTGAGTCAATGGCAAGAAATAAATACGAATATTTTGCTAAAGTTGCCCAAAAAGAAGGTTTTAGAGATATTGCTGAGCATTTCCAAAGAGCTGCAAACAATGAAAAAGTTCATGCAAAACTTGAATTAGCTTTACATAATAGAATGGAATCTGGTACAGAAAACAACTTTGGAAATACGGCTGAAAACTTACAATATGCAATAGATGGAGAATCATATGAAAATGTTACTATGTATCCAGATTTTGCAGCCATTGCAAAAGAAGAAGGATACTCTGAAGCAGCAAGATTATTTACGGGAATTGGTAAGATTGAAGTAGAACATGAAAATATGTTTAAAATGCTTTTAGAAAGATTAGAAGCTGGAGCAGAACACCTAAGTGAAGATACTGAAGAAGAATGGATCTGTGAAGTGTGTGGTCACGTACATAGAGGTAAGAAACCACCAAAAGTGTGCCCAGTATGTAAACACCCACAAGAGTACCAGTCAAGATTAAATAGTAAAAAATAATCAACAAATTAGAGTAGCCATCCTACTCTAATTTCGTTTTATCCTATAAAAACAATATATTAGATAAAATATTAAATTATTTAAATATTCGTTAATTTAGGAGATATTTTTGTTTAAACTACTACTTCTTTTTTTCTTTTCACTATCTTTATGTGCAAAGACTTTTACTATCGCCTCTTATAATGTTGAAAATCTGTTTGATTTGGTAAAACATAGAAGTGATTATAAAGAATACCAGCCAAATACATACGCAAAATGGAATCAAAAAAACTTTAACATAAAAGTAAACAACTTGGTAAAAGTTTTAAAAGATATTGATGCAGATATCATAGGTTTACAAGAAATTGAAAATAAACAAATGATGCAATTACTACTTAGAAAATTGCCACAATATAAATATAGTTCATTTACTAAATATAGAAAGTCGAGTGTTGGGATAGGATTTCTAAGTAAAATTAAAATCAAAAACAATAAAGATATAAATGTAACTTTTACAAATAAACTATTTAGACCTATTCTTGAAACTACTTTTGAACTTAATAATATAGAGTTTAAAGTCTTTAATAATCACTGGCCTTCAAAAAGAGTTAGTGAAAGTTATAGAGTTAAGTATGCAAAAGTTTTATATGATAGATTAAAAAAACTTCCAAAAGATTATGATTATATACTTATTGGAGATTTTAACTCAAATTATGATGAATTTAAAACTATCTATAAAGAAAGAAAACTAAACAATACTTCTGGACTAACAGGTATTAATCAAGTATTAAATACAACTATAGATAAAAGATATGTAACCTACGATGATGTAACAAGAAGTAAAAAAAGAGTTCACTATAACCTATGGCTTGATGTAAAGCATAATAATAGGTTTTCAAATAAATACAGAGGTCAGAATAATACTCCAGATAATATACTTTTATCACCTGCACTATTTGATAATAAAAAACTATCTTACAAAACTAAAAGTTTTGAAATTTTTAAACCTCACTACTTATATAAAAATAGGAAAATTGTAAGATGGAAAATGAAAAAAAGAATCCATCAGGGTGGTGGTTATTCCGATCACCTTCCAATTATTGCAAAATTCTCAATTGATAATAAAGAAAGAAACCCTTTAAAGAAAATAGAAAAAAAAGAGTTAAATAAAATTTCACAACTTTATGATAAAACAAAATTGACAAATGAAATTCTTTTAAAAAATGTAGTAGTTATTTACAAACATGATAAAAGTGCCATTATAAAACAAAAAAATGATCGAGCAATTTATCTTTATAATAACGCACAAGAACTATCAGAAGGCTTTTCATATGATTTGGCTATTTCTCAAATAAAAGATTACAATGGTTTAAAAGAGGTCGAAGAGTATAAAATTAAAAGACATAATGGAAAAATAAAAAATTATAAGAATTTATATTTAAATGCAAAAAAGATAAATATCCTTGATGCAAAATACCAAAATGAAATAGTACAAAATGTGCAAGGTACATTTAAAAAAGGAAAACTATATTTTGATAATAAAAGAATAAAACTTTTTGCTAAAAATAGAAAGAACCTACCAAAAGAAAATACTAAAGTTACAATAAGAAGAGCTCATATTGGATACTATCGAGGGAATCCACAGATTTTATTACATCAAAAAATAAAATAAAAAAGAAGCTTAAACTCCTTTTTTATTTTTATTTAGTTAGTTAAGATTAACTTACAACTGGGAAGTTATGTTTATCTAATGGAGCATCAAAATTACTCATACCTGAACCACTAGCACAACCTGCTACAAACAATGCAAGTACTATACTTGCTAATACAATTTTTAAAGATTTCATAATATATCCTTTTCTTTTTTATTATTTTTTCTTTAATCTAAAAGCTCATTTTTAAAACTTTTTAATTAAAGGACTCAAATTATTTATACTGAAATTATAGTATTTACACGTGTAGTATCCGTTAAGTAAGCGTTTAGAGTTTGTTTAGTCTTATATCCTTTTTCTTAACAATATATATTTAATAAATTTTTAAGCTTATTATTTAGATTTCTTGATAGCATAATAAGGTAGGAGTAACACATGAAAAAATATAGTATTTATTTGTTAACCTTAAGCGTATTTCTTAGCGGATGTTCTAAACATCAAGTGCATGTTGATAAAAACCATAAACATATAAAATATAATCATGTCTCTAAAAATGAAATCAAAGAAATATGTGATGTCACATATAACAAAATACTTTCTAAGAATAAAATATGTATAGATGAAAGCAAAACTCAAAAAATAACAACTATTTCTAATAGATTATTATCAACACTTGATAATTATAATATAAAAGATTGGGAAATAATTGTATTAGAAAAAAAAGAAATTAATGCTGTATGTTTAGCCAATGGAAAAATATTTATAAATAGCGGTATTTTTAGAGTTGCAAAAAATGATGATCAAATTGCAGCAATTTTAGCACATGAAATCTCACATGTTTTATTAAATCATGGAGAAGAAAAAATAAAAAGAAGTTCTATCTCAAATAAAATGCAAATAACAGGAACTGTAATTGCAGGTATTTTCAATCCATTATTAATTATACCTTTTTTAACAATTTCTGAAGGAGCTAAATACTCTATTTTATCACACCATACAAAAAATGAAGAGAACGAAGCAGATAAAAATAGTTTAATATTATTAAAAAATGCTGGATATAATGTTAATGAAACAGTAAACCTATGGAGTAATATAAAAATGGTAAATACTAAAAAAAGTAAAACTACTACTTCTACTCATCTAAATTATAACGAAAGAATTGTACAACTAAAATATTTGATTAATCAAATGAAAAAAAGAGGTCAAACTAGAGGATAAATAAAAAAGGAGTCGAAACTCCAATTTTATATGATAAGTTATTGTAATTAACTTACAACTGGGAAGTTATGATTATCAAGTGGAGCATCAAAATTACTCGTACCCGAACTACTAGCACAACCCGCTACAAACAATGCAAGAACAATACTTGCTAATACAATTTTTAGAGATTTCATAATATATCCTTTTTTTAATTATTATTTCTTCTTTAACTTCAAAGCTCATTTTTTTCAAACTTTTAAGTTAAAGAAGACAAATTATTTATACTGAAATTATAGTATTTACACGTGTAGTATACGTTAAGTAAGCGTTTAGAGTTTGTTTAGTCTTTAAACAAATTTTCGTTAAAATCCATGTAAAAAGAATCTTATGTTAATCAAATCAATTTTTACAAATAGTAGTGGTATTTTATTCTCTAGAATCTTAGGTTTTATAAGAGATTTATTAACAGCCTCAATTTTAGGTGCAAACATTTACTCAGATATCTTTTTTGTAGCATTTAAACTACCTAATCTTTTTAGAAGAATTTTTGCAGAAGGTGCTTTTACACAAGCTTTCATACCCTCATATGCAAAAGCAAAACACAAAATTAGATTTTCGTCTATTATATTTTTACAATTAATTAGCTTTTTATTAGTTCTATCCTTATTTGTTACATTATTTTCAAGTCTCATTACAAAAGCTATTGCAGTAGGGTTTGATGCAAAAACAATTGATTTAGCAGCTCCCTTAGTAGCTATAAACTTTTATTATCTACCACTAATATTTATAGTTACATTTATGGCGGCCCTACTTCAGTACAAAAATCATTTTGCTACAACCGCTTTTTCTACAGCTCTTCTAAATATAGCGTTAATTGGAGCACTTCTTATTTCAAGAAATTTAGATAAATATGAAATTACTTATTATCTATCATATGGTGTTTTAATAGGTGGATTATTACAAGTATTTGTACATTTAATAGCAGTCAAAAAACATAACTTATGTAAAATATTCACTTTTAAAAAACATAAAAAGAAGGAAGAAAATAGATTTTATAAAGGCTTTATGGGAGCTACTTTAGGAAGTTCTACGGCTCATTTATCTGCTTTTTTAGATACATGGTTAGCTTCTTTTTTAGTTAGTGGTTCTATTTCTTACCTTTATTATGCAAATAGAGTTTTTCAACTACCCCTTGCACTTTTTGCAATTGCAACTTCAATTGCCCTATTTCCAATGATAGCAAAGGCTATTAAAAATAAAGACGAAAACAGAGCATTACAACTAATGAGAAAATCGTCGTTGATTCTTTTTGGACTTTTAGGATTTGCAACATTAATAGGTATCGTATTTAATGATTTGATTGTTTGGCTTTTATTTGAAAGAGGCGCTTTTACTTCAGAAGATACAACTAATACATCTTTGATTTTAACTATGTATTTAATAGGTTTAGTTCCTTTTGGCCTAGCAAAAATATTTTCACTTTGGTTATATGCAAATGAAAAACAATTTATAGCTGCAAAAATATCTATGAAAGCTCTTGCCTGGAATATAGTCTTTTCACTTGCTCTTATAATTCCTTATGAAGCAGCAGGACTTGCTTTTGCAAGTACAATAAGTGGTTTTATACTTCTTTTTCTTACCTTAAAAGAGTTTGGATTTAGTAAATTTAAAACGCTGATTTTCAAATAAGCTTTTACAACAACTATTTTAGATATAATATCTACCTTTTAAACAATAAAATAGGATATTAATGAAAGAATTTTTTAAATACTATGTACCATACTACAAAGATTACAAACTAAAAATCTTTTTTGCACTTATAGGTATTCTTATGGTTGCTGTTGGTACGGCAGGACTTGCATATATTGTAATGCCTTTATTTGATGATGTTTTAATAAAAAAAGATGAACAAATGCTCTATTTAGTACCTGTTATCTTAATAATTGTACAAACAGCACAGGGTCTTGGAAAATATATTCAAATTTATTATACTTCATATGTAGGACAAGATATCATAAGAATAATAAGAGATAAACTTTTATCGCATATGCTTACCTTAGATATTGATTTTTTTCAAAAAAAGCATGGTGGTGAATTAATTTCAAGGCTTACAAATGATATTAATAAAATCCAATCGGCAGTTTCTACACAAATTGCAGGAATAATAAGAGAAAGTTTAACAGTAATTGCATTGGTAGGATATATTATTATACTAAATGCTGAGCTTGCTTTTTTTGGTCTTATTATAATGCCTTTAGCATTATATCCGTTAAGTGTACTTGCAAAAAAAATGAAAAAATTATCATTTAAATCCCAAGAAAAAGCTTCTGATATTACTTCTCATTTAAGCGAAGTTTTCAATAATGTTGAAATTATTAAAGCTAATGCTAGCGAAAAAAGTGAATTAGAAAAATTTGAAAAACATAATAAAAAATTCTTCGGCATAAGTATTAAATCTGTTAAAACCTCTGAACTTGTTTCTCCACTAATGGAATTTTTAGGAGCAATCGCTGCTGCCATAGTAATTATATATGGTGGTACAAAAGTAATATCTGGAGAAATAACACCCGGTGAATTAACATCATTTATAACTGCACTTTTTATGCTTTATGCACCAATAAAAAGATTATCTTCAATCTATAATAAATTTCAGTCAGCACTTGCGGCACATGAAAGAATTCTATCTATTTATGAGATTAAGCCAACTATACTTACAGGAAATAAAGATATTCCATCAGACATAGAGAAAATAGAATTTAAAGATGTTGAATTAAAATATGATGATTTTACTGCCTTAAAAAACATTAACTTATCCGCTTCAAAAGGTGATAAGTTCGCCCTTGTAGGAGATAGTGGTGGAGGAAAATCATCTTTAATCAACTTATTAATAAGATTTTATGATACAAGTAGTGGACAAATTCTATTTAATGATACTTGTCTAAGAGATATAAATATAGATTCATTAAGAAACAATATATCAGTTGTAACACAAAGAGTTTATATATTTAACGATTCAGTTGCCTCTAACGTAGCATATGGCTATGAGGTTAATGAAGAAAAAGTAATTGCAGCTTTAAAACAAGCACATGCTTATGATTTTGTATCAACTATGGAAAACGGTATTAATACAAAGCTTGATGAGTTCGGTACAAATCTAAGTGGTGGACAAAGACAAAGAATTGCAATAGCAAGAGCATTATACAAAAACCCACAAATACTTATACTTGATGAAGCTACATCGGCACTTGATAATGAAAGTGAATCAATTATCTCAGAAGTGATTGATGAAGTAAGTAAAAACAGAATTACTTTTGTTATTGCACATAGACTAAGCACAATTAAAAATGCTGATAAAATTGCAGTATTTAAAAAAGGTGAAATAGTTTGTATAGATAGTGAAGAAAAACTATTAGAAAACTGTAATGAATATAAACGGCTATATAACCTAGCTAATATCTAATATCAACGATTATTCAACGATGTTTAGATAAAATATTAAAATTTTTAAATAAGGGAAAAGTTTGTTTAACTATAAAACACTTAAGAAAGTACTATTTTTATTTCAGCCTGAGACTGCACATAACCTTGCAGAGTTAGGATTAAGAGTTTTACCAAAATGTAAATTACTTAATAATTACATGGTAAATAAAAACTTTATAATGAATCCAAAACTTTCACAAGAGCTTCATGGAATTAAATTTATAAATCCAGTTGGTCTAGCGGCAGGTTTTGATAAAAATGCAACTATGATTAAATCTATGCCAGCACTTGGATTTGGTTTTACAGAAATTGGAACAATGACACCAAGAGCTCAAGATGGAAATCCAAAACCAAGAATGTTTAGGTATCCTGAACATAATTCAGTACAAAATGCAATGGGATTTAACAACGAGGGTTCAGCAAAAGTTTTAACAAACCTAAAAAAAGTTTACCCTTTTTCAATTCCAGTTGGAGCTAATATTGGAAAAAACAAAACAACTCCAGAAGAGTTTGCATTACAAGATTATAAAACTTTAATTAGAAAGTTTGAAGGGACAAGTGATTATTTAGTAATTAATATTTCAAGTCCAAATACGCCAAACTTAAGAGATTTACAAAATGAAAAATTTATTACTGAACTTTTTACAATGGCGAAAAGTTTAACACAGAAACCAATTTTTCTTAAAATTGCTCCAGATATGGAAGTTGATGTAGCAATTGACCTTTGTAACACTGCAGTAAATGCGGGAGCGGCAGGAATTATTGCGACAAATACAACTATTGATTATTCATTAGTTCCAAACTGTCAAGACTTTGGTGGACTAAGTGGTGCTTGTTTAACACAAAAATCACATGATTTATTTGTAGAATTAGCTAAAGAGTTATTTGGAAAAACAACTCTTATTTCTGTTGGTGGTATTTCAACAGGAGAAGAAGCATATAGAAGACTAAAAGCTGGTGCATCTTTAGTTCAATCATACTCAGGTATGATTTTTGAAGGTCCTTCAATGGTTAGAAAAATCAATGAAGAAATTTTAGAACTAATGGAAAAAGATGGATTTAAAAATATATCTGAAGTAATTGGTTCAGATTTAAAAACAAAATAATAAATATATAAAAAGGAACATTTTTGAAAAAAATTTTAATATCTTTTTTGTTCTTTGCATTTTTTTTAGGAGAATTAATGAGTCAAAGTTTACCAAAATATCATACTAAAACTTTAGAAAATGGTTTAAAAATTGTTGTTATTCCTATGGGTAATGAATCAAATGTAGTTTCTACTAATATTTTTTACAATGTAGGTAGTAGAAATGAAAAAATGGGAAAATCAGGTATTGCACATATGCTTGAACACCTAAATTTTAAATCAACAAAAAATTTAAAAGCTGGTGAATTCGATGAAATTGTAAAGGGATTTGGAGGAGTTAATAATGCTTCAACATCTTTTGATTACACAAAGTATTACATTAAATCAAGTTCAAAGAACATGGATAAATCATTAAAACTTTTTGCAGAATTGATGCAAAACTTAACTTTAAAAGATGAAGAGTTTCAACCAGAAAGAGACGTAGTTGCAGAAGAAAGAAGATGGAGAACAGATAATAACCCAATGGGATATTTACAATATAGACTTTTTAATAATGCCTACATTTATCATCCATATCATTGGACTCCAATTGGCTTTACAAATGATATTATGAATTGGAGTATTGAAGATATTAAAGACTTTCATTCTACATATTATCAACCAAAAAATGCTGTTGTGGTTGTAGCTGGTGATGTTTCAAAAGATGAAGTTTTTAAATCAACAACAAAATATTTTGCAAAAATTCAAAATACAAAAGAAATTGAATCAAAAATTCATACAACAGAACCTGTACAAGATGGTGAAAAAAACATAGTAGTTTATAAAGATACTCAAGTTGAAATGGTAGCAGTAGCCTTCCATATCCCCAATTATGAACACGAAGATCAAGTTGCATTAAGTGCACTTAGTGAATTATTAAGTTCAGGGAAAAGTTCATACTTACAAAAAGTACTTGTAGATGAAAAAAGATTAGTAAACTCTGTTTATGCATATAATTTAGAACTTACAGATCCTGGTCTTTTCATGTTTGTTGCAGTTTGTAATGAAGGTGTTAAAGCTAAAGATGTAAAAAAAGAGATTGATAAAATTATAAAAAACATCAAAAATGGTGAAATAACAAAAGATGAAATTAAAAAAATAAAAATTAATACAAAAGCTGATTTTATTTTCTCATTAGAAAGTTCAAGTTCAGTAGCAGGATTATATGGAAGCTACTTTGTAAGAGATAATATTAAACCTCTTTTTGAATATGAAGAGAAAGTAGAAAAATTAAAGAAAAAAGATATTGTTGAAGTTGCAAAAAAATATTTAACAAAAAAGAACTCAACAACATTAATTTTAAAGAAGGAGGAAGATCAATAGTGGATTATGTAATAACTAAAAGAAGATTTTGTGAAAATTCTAACTATGAACTTTCAAAGCAAATTTTTCTTACTAAATTAAATAAAAAGTCAAAATAATAATTAATATAAATGAGTTAAAAAGAAAAAAGGGAAAATTAGATGAATAATATTACAGGTGCAATGACGGCACTTATTACACCATTCAAAGATGGAAAATTAGATACACAAAGTTATGAATACTTAATAAAAAGACAAATTGCTCAAGGTATGGATGCAATTGTCCCTGTGGGAACAACTGGTGAGAGTGCAACATTATCTCATGCGGAACACAAAGAATGTATAGAAATTGCTGTAGCAACATGTAAAGGAACAAATGTAAAAGTTATTGCAGGAGCTGGTTCAAATGCTACACACGAAGCTTGTGATATTGCAAAACATGCACAATCAGTAGGAGCAGATGGATTATTATCTGTAGCACCATACTATAACAAACCATCGCAAGAAGGTTTATATCAACATTATAAAGCAATTGCGCAAGCTGTTGAGATTCCTTTTATGATTTATAATGTACCTGGAAGAACAGGTGTTGATATTGAAGCTAATACAGCGATTAGACTTTATGATGATGTTTCAAATATATATGCAATTAAAGAAGCAACTGGTTCTTTAGAAAGAGCTATTGAAATTTCATCTCAAAGACCTGATTTTTGTGTAGTATCAGGAGATGATGCAATTGATTTTCCTATGTTAGCAAATGGAGCAAAAGGAATAATTTCAGTAACATCAAATTTACTTCCAAACTATAAAAGTAAATTAGTTCATAGTGTTTTTGATGGAGATTACGATACTGCAAGAGCAATAAATAATGATCTATATAAACTAAATCATACATTATTTGTAGAAGCAAATCCAATTCCTATTAAAGCAATTATGTATTTAGCTGGATTATTAAATACATTGGAATATAGACTTCCATTAACAGCTCCAAGTGCTGAAACTATGAAGAAACTTGAAGAAGTATTAAAAAATTATGAGGTGATAAAATAATGAGTGATAATATGAAGGGCAAAACTTTAGTAATTAGTGGTGGAACTAAAGGTATTGGTAAAGCAAATGTTTATAAATTTGCAGAAAATGGAGTAAATGTAGCATTTACTTATAACTCAAATAGAGAAGTTGCTCAAGAAATTTGTGATGATATTGAATCAAAATTTGGTGTAAAGTGTAAATGTTATCCATTTAATGTTTTAGAGCCAGAGACATATAAAGAATTATTCTTAGAAATTGACAAAGACTTTGATAGAGTAGACTTCTTTATTTCAAATGCAATGATTTATGGACGTGCAGTTGTTGGTGGATATGGTAAATTCATGAAGCTTAAACCAAGAGGACTAAACAATATCTACACTGCAACAGTAAATGCATTTGTTTGTGGAGCACAACAAGCAGCAAAAAGAATGCAAAAAGTTGGAGGAGGAGCAATCGTTTCTTTGTCATCAACTGGTAACTTAGTATATATTCCTAACTATTCAGGTCATGGTACTAATAAAGCTGCAGTTGAAGCAATGGTTAGATATGCAGCAACAGAATTAGGAGAGATGAATATTAGAGTAAATGCAGTTTCAGGTGGTCCAATTGATACTGATGCACTTAAAGCATTTACAAACTATGAAGAAGTTAAACAAAAAACTATTGATTTATCTGCATTAAAAAGAATTGGTCAACCAAAAGATTTAGCGCAATCATGTTACTTCTTATGTACAGAAGAAGCATCTTGGATTACTGCTCAAACATTAGTTGTTGATGGTGGAACTACTTTTAGATAATGGATAAGGTTCTTAATCTTCCTAATACATTAGCACTGTTTCGTATAGCATTAGCACCACTAATGCTATGGTTTTTAATAGATAGAGATAGTGCAATTTTTTCTACATGGCATCCAAGTTGGCTTGATTATTTTGCAGGATTAGTATTTGTAATTGCTTCAGTTACTGACTTTTTTGATGGTTTTATTGCAAGAAAATGGGATCAGATGACAAAACTTGGAGCAATTCTTGACCCTTTAGCAGATAAAATGCTTATGCTTGCAGGTTTTCTTGGTCTTATGGTTATTGATAGAGCTTCTGCATGGGCAGTATTTCTAATCCTTTCACGTGAATTTTTTATAACAGGTCTTCGTGTTATGGCAATTGGCGAAGGGAAAGATGTAGCTGCTTCAATGGCTGGAAAAGTTAAAACCGTTGTACAAATGATTGCAATTGGGTTTCTAATCATGAATTGGCCGTTTGCAACTACACTACTTTGGATTGCTGTTGCATTAACTTTATACTCAGGATATGAGTATACAAGAGATTATTTTAAAAATTAATATAAATTAACTGGAGTATTTTTGGGTACTATTACTTTTTTACTTGTACTTTCTTTTTTAGTATTTTTTCATGAATTAGGACATTTTCTAGCAGCACGTTATTATGGTGTAACGGTTCATGTCTTTTCAATAGGTTTTGGACGTCAGGTCTATTCTAAAGTTTGGCGTGGGACTAAATGGCAAATTGCATTGATACCACTTGGTGGTTATGTAAAAATGAAAGGTCAAGATGATACAAAACCTGGTCTTGAAGAAGCAGGAAATGATTCATATAACAATAAAACGCCTTGGCAAAGAATTGTAATACTATTTGCAGGACCTTTTGCAAACTTTCTACTAGCAGCTATTTTATATTTTATTATTGCACTTGGTGGAGCAAATTCACTAAGTCCTACAATTGGTAAAATCCAAGAAAACTCGCCTGCTTTTCATGCTGGAATAAAAGAAGGCGATATAATAAAACGAATTAACAATTTTGAGATTAAAACATGGGAAGAAATTGGACGAATAATTCCAAGTACAGATGGAGCTTTAAAGTTTTTTATTGAACGTGATGGAAAAGTTATTGCTAAAACAATCAACCCTCATATTTCAGATGCACAAAACATGTTTAGAGAAAATATTAAAAAAAGAATGATTGGTATTTCACCTGCACCAAAAATTGTTACTATATACCATGACCCAATTGGAGCTTTTGGTTATGCATGGGACAAAACAATCGAATCATCAAAAATGATTTTCCTAGGTGTTCAAAAACTTATTCAAGGAATTATTCCAAGTTCTGAAATTGGTGGAGTTATTACAATAGGAAAAGTTATCTCAGATGCAAGTCAATCATCTATAATAGCTCTATTTACAATTACTGCACTTATATCAGTGAACTTAGGAGTTCTTAATCTCCTTCCTATCCCTGCACTTGATGGAGGACATATAATGTTTAATTTATATGAAATAATTGCAAGAAGAAAACCTAGCGATCAAGTTTTTATGTACATGACAATCATAGGGTGGGTTATACTAGGTTCATTAATGCTACTTGGAATTTATAACGATATTAATAGATTATTTGGATAAAGGGATTTAAAATGAATAAAAAAACTGCTGTTAAAAATTTAGATACAATTATTACAAAAGTAGAAGGTGCAAGACTAAAAGTTTCTGAGCATCATATAGTGAAAATCATTGGTATTTCAAAATATTCTTCACCTCAAGATATTTCTACATTATATGAAGCGGGACAAAGAGCTTTTGGAGAAAATAAAGTACAAGATTTAAAAACAAAAACTGAGGAACTTGATGAATTGCCATTGGAATGGCATTTTGTTGGTCGTATACAAAAAAATAAAATTAATAACCTAATTGACCTAAATCCAACTTTAGTACAATCTATTGATAGCCTAGAGTTAGCACAAGAGTTTAATAAAAAACTAGAAGCAAAAAATAAAAAGATTTCATGCCTTTTACAAATTAATTCAGCAAAAGAAGACTCTAAAGCTGGTGTTATGCCAGAAGACTCAATCAATATTTATAAAGAAATTTTAGAAACATGCCCAAACCTAAGATTAAAAGGTGTAATGAGTATTGGAGCACATGTAGAAGATAGGAATATAATAAAAGACTCTTTTAAAACTACTAAAAATATTTATGATGAATTAGTTCCACTTGGTGCTAAATATTGTTCAATGGGAATGAGCTCTGATTTTGAACTTGCAATTGCATGTGGTTCAAATATGATTAGAGTTGGTTCTACTTTATTTAAAGACTAAATTTAGTCTTTAAATAATATATTTTTCTTTTTAATAACACTTCCACTAAAAAATAATTTTTCTGCCTCAAAAATAAGAGAAAACATGCTAAAATATCTAATATAAATATTATATTTTTCAAGGAAGTTTTGTGAAAACTATTAAAGAGGTTGAGAAGTGGTTAGATTCTCATGAAATAACTAGTTATTCTGTTTCAAGTAATCTTCATATTAATGTAAATGGAAATGTGAATCTAAGAAGTAAAATTATAGAAAAAAAGCTACCTGTAAACTTTGAAAAAGTTAGTGGTTATTTTGATATAAGTAATAATAATCTTGATTCTTTAGAAGGATGCCCAAAAGAGATTGAAAAAGACTTTAATTGTTCTTATAATAACATTGCATCATTATTTGGTTCACCAAACAGTGTTGGAGATTTTAATTGTTCAAACAATAGACTAAAATCACTATCATATACACCTAAAGAAGTTGAAGGATACTTCGATTGTTCAAATAATGAAATCACATCAATTGCTGGAAGTCCAAGAACTATAAAGGGTTATTTTAAATGTTCTCATAATAAGCTTCATTCTCTTAAAGGAGGACCTAAATATATTTATGAATACTTTGATTGTTCATTTAATGAGATTGATAATTTAAAAGATAGCCCAATTACAGTAGGAAAAGATTTTATTTGTCATGTAAATGAATTAAGAAGTTTAGATGATATTGCTGAAGAAATAGGATGGGATGTAATAACCGATGTTAACCTAAACCATATTGATTCAAGTATTTTCGATGAAGAGAATAAGTTTTGGAAATATAAAGGTAAAGAGGTAATTAAACACATATATAAGCCTGTTGTCGCAATATCTAAAAAAAGTGATATTGAAAGATGGCTTTGGAAACATAATATAAGAGACTTTAGTATTTTAGAAGATAATTCAGTTGATGTTAGAGGTGATGTAAGATTAGCAAATATGCTTGAAAACTATAAAAAACTACCTATAAACTTTAATGAAGTACAAGGTGATTTTGATATTAGTGACAATGTTTTAACTTCATTAGAAGGCTCACCAAAAAAAGTTGGTGGAAATTTTTCTGCATTTAAAAATGAATTAACATCACTTAAGGGTGGTCCGAAAGAAGTTGCAAAAAACTTTATAATATTGAAAAATAATATTAGATCACTTGAACACTCTCCAAGTATTATCAATGAAGACTATATATGTTCACATAATCCATTAACAAATCTTGAGGGTTTAATAAATGTTGGAGGATCTGTATTTACAAGTGTTTATATAGGATCATTAAAATATACTGAGTTTTCATTTCATTCAGTAATTACATATAAATATGCAGGGTCTACAGTAATAGAATATTTGGATAAAGAGTATGTAACTTTAACTGAAGAAGAAAAAATTCATATTAAAACAAGAGAGAATTTAAGAAATGTTATTACAAATATGATAACAGACAATACGCTAAAAATTGATATGATTAATGATAACCTATTAAGAAACTTAACAAAGTATAATCTTATAGATTTAAAAAAGAAAGTTTTAGAGATTAAAAATCCACCTAATGAAATTAGAAAAAAAGAATTATCAGAAGAAGAGATATTACAGTCAGTGTTTAATTCGGAGATATAAGGATATAGATGCAAATTTCAGCTAATACACCTAAATATGACTCTACAATAAATAACAATGCAGCTATTCAACAAACTAAGCCTTTAAATACAATAAAGCAGTTCAAAGAAGCATATAGAGTTGATCTAAGTTCAAATGCTCTTTCAAGTAAAGAATTCAATGATCCAAGTATAAACTTTCCTACACATAATACTAATGTACTTGAGTATACAAATAACTTGGATCTTGTTTTTAAACCCTACTCTATTTATTAATTTATTGTTTTTCCAAAGTCGTTAATCTTTTTGCAGAAAAACCATATAAAGATATATTTACATTTTCATCTAAAGTATTTCCATCTCTTGTCATAATAAAAGTATCTCCCCCATATATAAATGCAGAAGAAGTTTTAATTACATTAAATATAAATCCAGCATTTGATTTATTAGTTATTTTCCCTTCAACATTAGAAAATGAATCACAATCACCTTGGTCATTATTGTGTGATGTTAAAAATGCAGAAATTTTTGCATCATCTTCAGATGTAATATCCATTGTAAAATCCCATTTACAATAAACATTTACATTATCAGATAAATACACATGTGTTTTTCCAGTCCAAGAACCTATATAACTATATGAGTCTGGATCAAAAGTATCCCATACTTTTGAGTCTATAGAGTTCGAAGAGATTTTACTTAAAATAAAACTAACAGTTTGTCTATTTTCAGTAATACCACTCATAATCTCAGAAGGAAAATCATTATTACCAAAACCAGCAGCTGCAAAAGCTAAACCTACTTCATTTTTATTTAGTAAAATAGTTGCATCTTGTCCATTATCATCATCTTTAGCTCCATTAATTACTGCTTCAATAAATCTATTTTTTGATATTTTTAGTGCATCTAACTCAGCTTCCCAATAATCCCAACCTGAATCTTCTGGTTCTCTATTAAATAGATTTAAATAAACACTTCTAATAAAAGCTCTATTTGTTGTTCCATTTGGATATGTTGCTCTCGTTTCTTCTTGATCAAAAAAACTTTGTGCTATCTCTGATAGTTTTAATCCACTATTTATCCAATAATCTAATCCCGCACTATCTGCAGCTCTATTAAATGTAGCTACATATAGTTTACTTACTTCCTCTTCTGTTGGGTTTGCCTCACTTGCATTCAACCAATTACTAAATACAATTAGTAATAATATTAATTTAAATAATTTCATATTCTTCTCCTATATAAACTTTTTTATTTTAATACAACTACAGTTCTAAAGATTTTTTAAATTTAATTAACTCTTCTTCTATATTTGGAACCCTCATAAAATGCTCACCTATTAAGAAAGCATCTGCACCAATAGAACTTAATCTTTGAATAGTTTCTACATTTGAAACACCAGATTCAGCAACTATTATTTTCCCATTTGGAATCATTGGAATTAACTTTTCACATAAAGTCATATCCATTTCCATAGTTTCAAGATTTCTGTGGTTTATACCTACTATATGAGCACCACATTTCATTGCTTTTGTTAAGTCTTCTTTATCATGAACTTCAACTAAAACTTCAAGACCTAAGTGTAAAGCATATTCATATAATTCTTTTAAATCTTTAGTACTTAAAGATTTTGCAATCAATAAAATAAAATCTGCTCCATAAACTAAAGCTTCAACAATTTGATACTTATCTAAAATAAAATCTTTTCTAAGAAGTGGTGTTGGGACATATCTTCTTATCTGCGTTAAATATTCTAAGTTTCCTTGGAAATAGTGAGGTTCAGTTAAAACTGATATTGCATTTGCACCACTATTACTATAACTCTGAGCAATTAATAAGGGATCAAAATCCTCTTTTATCACACCTTTAGATGGACTAGCTTTTTTAACTTCAGCAATTATTCTAATTGGTTCTTCTTTTGTTGCTGTTAAGTATGGTTTTACATCTCTTGGAGGAAATGGATTTGCACTTAAACTTCTACCTAACCAATCTAATGAATAATCTTTCTTTCTTTTTTCAACATCTTCTCTAGTTTTTCTATTAATCTCATCTAAAATCACTTACTACACTCCTTAATTTTATTCCAATGTGTTTTTATTTCTATATCATTTAATCCTGCACCATCAACAACTTTTGTGATATTTATTAATGCCTTTTTACACTCTTTTTGTTTATATTGCCCCCAAGCTAAAGAATCAATATAAGCTAGATTATTTGGTGCTTTTTCTAAAGCTTTTTTAACATACATTAAACCTTTTGCAACATCAATATCAAGGTCAATTAATATATACCCTAAATAGTTTTGATAAACATGATTATCTAAAACTGATAGAACATCTTCAAACTTCTTTATAACACTTTTTATCACAGTTTTTTTATCTTTTGCCATTTCAAACTCAAGCATTGCAATTTGTGCAAGATAATCAATATTTCCCTTGCTTGAATAAAGTTCATTTGCAAGAGTTAATGCCTTCATATTCTGGCTATCATTTCTGTATAGTGAAAAAAGTTTATCATCATCAGCCTTACTTTTTTCAAGAAACTTTATTGCATCTTTTATATCTTTTTTTTCTAAATAATACATAAGAAGTTTGTATATTTTATCAACTCTAAAACTATTATTCTTTTTCTTATAGTTATAATATGTTTTTTTCAATACTGATATCACACCATCAATATTTTTTTGTTCTTGATAAAAAGCCAAAAGCTTTGAACATATTAAATCATTACAACCATATAATTTTGTATACGATTCCAATTGATTAATAGCTTCATTTTTTTCATCTAAATATACATACATAATATTAACTAAATTAATTAAAGAACTTGGATTTAAAGTACTTGTATAAACTTTTTTATAGAATTCTTTTGCTTTTTCATAATCTTTCTTATGTAAATATATATTCCCTAATAATTCATAATTTAAATCTGATTTATATTTTTTTATCAAAGAGTTTGCTTCTAATAAAGCTTTATCATAATTCTTCTTTTGTGCTAGAGCTAAAACATAAATTCTAAGAATTTTTGCTTCATCCTTAATAATCTTTGCTCTATTTTTTTCAACTTGGAGAATAAGTTCATCATATTTTTTTAATGAATAAGATCCTTTTACATATTCAAAAAGATATTCTTCTTTTAAAGTTTTTAAAAATAGATTTAAATAAATCTCTCTAGATTCTTCTTTCTGACCAGTTCTGTCATACTCAAGTGCAAACATAATATATCTATTTTCATTTTCAAACTCTTTATATTTAAAGTCGTGCTTTATTATATTACTCTTAACAGATTGTTCCGATTTGGCACAACCAATTACAAAAAATACTAAGAAAAAATATATTATAACTCATCTATAGCTGGACACTCTTTTATAACCTCTTCTTTATTTTGTTTAAAATAATCCCAAAAAGGGAATGTTCTACATTGTATTGGTCGTGATTCATAGATAGAACACTGTTTTTTTTCTAAATTAAAAAATACACATGCATAATTATCATAAGATAATTGTACCTCTTTTATACTATATTTATAGCCTCTTTTTTCAATATATTTTTCTCTTAACTCATCTAAAGTAATATTTAAGTGCAAGGCTAATTTTTCTACTTCTTGTTTATTTATCCAAATATTACCACTTTCACCTATACAGCAATTGCCTTGGCAACTATCGCATCCTTTAGGATTAAATCCAAAATCAAATCCCTCTTTCTTAACTATATTCATATTTCAGCTTTTATACTATGTGTAGATGATTTTTCATAAATACTTTGAACTTCCATACTAAATTCTTCACCATCAAATACAGTTAAAGGATCAATAACTCTTAAAAGAGATTTCGAGTTTTTTCTAGCATAAACTAAGACCAATGTTGCATCTTTATCTTTTTTAGGATGTACAAATTGTAAGCTTTCAATATTTAACTTATATTTTCCTAATAAACTAACTATATTACTTAATTGTTTAACATCATAACAGAAGAAAAACTTACCACTGTTTTTCAGAATTTTTGAAATCTTTTTTATAAATTCTTCTAAAGGTAAACTATCATTATATCTTGCTATTTTAAGGTTTTCATTTTCACTTTTTATTACATTACTATGATAAAAAGGAGGATTAGAGACACAAATATCAAATTGCTTATCAAAATTCATTTCTAAAAAAGAACCTCTATACATATTATTTTGTATATTATTACACTTTGAATTTATCATTGAAAACTCTTGAAAACAATTTTGTATTTCACACTGATTTAGATTTAATTTGACATAATCTCTCGAAACAAGTAGACCTAATATACCACTACCACTACCTATATCTAAAAGTTCACCATTAATGTTTTTAAATTTCTCTAAATTTTTACAAATAAAATCATACAAAAAATGTGTATCACTATTATAACAATAACCATCATTAGGTTGATACAAAACCAATTAAAAACCTTTGTCTATTTTTTTATGATTATATCTAATAATACATTTAAATATAGTGATAGAACGACGATAATAATTAAATAGTATTTTAGCCTTTTATTAAAGAAGTAACAGTTTATAAATAAATAAAAATTCTTGTAGCATAAAGTAACATCATTAAGATTCGATTAATTTATTATTAAATTTAAATATACTTTATTTATAGAATTAGTTATTATGTTTCAAGAATAATTGAGTTTTACTCATTATATTTAGCAAAAAATTTTAAGGGGAAAAGATGGCAATTATGGAAGCTCCTATAAACACTCCTGTTTGGGTTGATGAAAGTAGATGTAAAGCGTGTGATGTTTGTGTATCAGTTTGTCCTTCTGGCGTTTTAGCTATGAGACCAGAACCAACTTCAACACTAGGTGCAATGATTCAAATCGTAGCTCAAGAGTCATGTATTGGCTGTAATGACTGTGAACTAGCATGTCCTGATTTTGCAATTTTCGTTGCAGATAAAAAAGAATTTAAATTCGCGAAACTTACTGATGAAGCAAAAGCAAGAGGCGAAGCGATTAAGAAAAACAACTACAGAGTGCTTGACGCATAAGGAGAAGTAATGGCAAGAGAAATAATTTCAACTGGTAATGATTTAGCTGCAATTGCAGCAGTAGATGCTGGATGTGAGTTTTTTGGTGGGTATCCTATTACTCCTTCAAGTGAAGTAATGCATACAATTTCGGATCTACTACCAAAAGCTGGTGGTGCCGCAATCCAAATGGAAGATGAAATTGCAGGTATATGTGCTACTATTGGTGCCGCAATGTCAGGGAAAAGATCTTTAACTGCTACTTCTGGTCCTGGTATTTCATTAAAATCAGAGAATATAGGATTAGCATATATTGCTGAAGTACCTATAGTAATTGTAAATGTAATGAGAGGTGGTCCATCAACTGGTCTACCAACAAGAGTACAACAAGGTGATGTTTTACAAGCAAAAGCTCCTACACATGGTGATTATAAATCAATTACTCTTTGTGCATCGACATTAGACGAATGTTATACTGAGACAGTAAGAGCTTTTAATTTAGCTGATAGATTTATGCAACCAGTTTTCGTACTTTTAGATGAAACAATTGGACATATGTCTGGAAAAGCTGTACTTCCTGATTTAGAAGAAGTAAAAGCGGGAGTTAAACCAAGACAAGTGTTTACTGGTGATCCTAAAGATTATAGACCATATGATGTTGCTCAAGATGAAGCTGCCATTTTAAATCCTATGTTCCAAGGTTATAGATATCACTATACAGGCTTACACCATGGACCAAAAGGTCATCCAACTGAAGATGCAAAAGAATGTCAAGATTTAATTGATAGATTATTTAATAAAGTAGAAGCTCATATGGATGAAATTGAATCATATGAAGAATACTTATTAGAAGATGCAGATATTATGGTTATTGCTTATGGTTCATTAGCACTTGCAGCAAGAGAAGCTATTAATAGACTAAGAGATGAAGGTATTAAAGTTGGTATGTTTAGACCAATTACTTTATGGCCAAGTCCTGAAGCAAAAATAAAAGAATTATGTGACAAGTTTGACAAAGTATTAGTAACAGAACTGAATATGGGTCAATATGTTGAAGAAATCCAAAGAGCAAGTGGAAGAAGAGATTTTGACACAATGTTTAAAGCAAATGGTAGACCAATTGCACCAATTGAACTTATTGAAAAAATAAAAGGAATGTAAGATGGCATTTAATTATGATGAATACTTAAGAACTGACAAAATGCCAACACTTTGGTGTTGGGGATGTGGTGACGGTGTTATTTTAAAAGCACTGATTAGAGCAATCGAAAAGTTACAATGGAACATGGATGATGTTTGTGTTGTATCTGGAATTGGTTGCTCAGGAAGATTCTCATCTTATATCAACTGTAATACAATCCACACTACGCATGGTAGAACAATTGCTTATGCTACTGGTGTAAAACTTGCAAATCCTGATAAACACGTTATTTGTGTAACAGGAGATGGTGATGGTCTTGCAATTGGTGGTAATCATACAATTCATGGGTGTAGAAGAAATATCGATATTAACCAAATTGTTATCAATAACTTCATTTATGGTTTAACAAATTCTCAAACTTCTCCAACAACGCCTCAAGGTATGTGGACAGTTACAATGAAAAGAGGAAATATTGATCCTACATTTAATGCTTGTGATTTAGCAATTGGTGCAGGGGCATCTTTTGTTGCAAGAGAAACTATGCTTGATCCAAAAAAACTTGAAAGAATATTTGTTAAAGGATTACAGCATAATGGTTATTCATTCTTTGATATATTCTCAAACTGTCATGTTAACTTAGGTAGAAAGAATAAAATGAACTCTGCAATGGCTAACTTAGAATGGATTGATTCAATAACTATGGCAAAAACAAAATTTGATAAGTTAAGTGAAGAAGAACAAAAAGGATTATTCCCTACTGGAATTTTAAAACAAGACACTGAAGCTGCTGAATACACTGATATGTACCAAAAAGTTAAAGAAGCACATCAGAATAAAACAACAGTACAATTCTAAGGAGAACATCATGGCTAAAACATTAATGAGATTTACAGGTGTTGGTGGACAAGGTGTACTTCTTGCAGGTTCTATTTTTGCAGCAGCAAAAATTAATGCAGGTGGATACGGATTAAAAACTGCGACATATACTTCACAAGTAAGAGGTGGAGCCACTGTAGTTGATATTACTTTAGAAGATGATCCAATTTTATACCCATATGCAAATGATGGGGAAATTGATTTTATGTTATCTGTTGCTCAAGTATCTTATGATCAATTTAAAGGTGGTGTTAAAGAAGGTGGTACTATTGTAGTTGAACCTAACCTTGTAACACCAACAGATGAAGATAGAAAAAAATGGAATATTTTTGAAATTCCAATTATTACTATTGCAAAAGAAGAAGTAGGAAATGTAATTACTCAATCAGTTCTTGCTTTATCAATTGCTAATCTTATGACTGGTCATACTATTACTGACGATATATTAAGAGAAACAATGCTATCAAAAGTACCTGCAAAAGTACATGAACTTAATAATAAAGCATTTGATCTTGGTATCAAATATGCTAAAGAAGCGATGGCTTAATATATATTATAATAAAACTCTTTTTGAGTTTTATTATAAATTAATTCTTTTATAATTTAAAAAAAGTTATACTCAAATTTTATAATATAAAACATTATAAGGTATTAATTTGAGTAATTTTCTTTCAAAACAAATAATATTATTTATAATCATTTTAAACTTTTCAGGATGCTTTGATACAAAGCATAAATTTTATGAACTAACATGTGGAGATAACCAAACTACAGAAGTTAAATATACTAAAGAAAATGAAGGTAAAGTTATTTGTACGAGAACAGCTAAAATATATAATATGAATATTGATGGAGTATTCATTGAACCTTCAAATATAATAATAGAAAAATGTGTAGAAATATTATACAGTGATGATTTTGTAAATGATTATTGTAAAAATATGACTTCACCAGGTGCATCAGAAAGTTTTATTGTACCAATTAATTTAGCAAATCACTTACTTAAGAATGGATATAACCCAACTGATCCAGATGTTGAAAGAAGAATTAAACTAGCAACAGAAAAACTTCTAGATACTTTTGAAGAATCAAGAGAAGAGTTAGGTTATTAGAGTCTATTTTATATAAACTCTATATTCATTGATCTTTTCTTCTAATCTCTTTGATAAATATGCATTCGAATTTTTCAAACATGATAATATAAATTTTGCTTCTTTATGATAGTTAAATACTTTTTGAGAATCCCAATTTTCAGGTGGTTTTTGCATATTTGTAATTCTATCTGCTAATTTAACCATTTGTACCTGATAAGGTTGTCCTAATAGTTTTTCTAAACTATCTTGCATTTGAAGTTGTTTTGTTGCTAAAGTCTTATCTTTTGTTAAGGCATCTACTCCTTCTGCAACTTCTAAACCAAATTCATTAAAAATATCATTATATGTAAATTTAGTATCTTCTATAACATCATGTAATAATGCACAAGTAATTGCCATATCAGCTTTGTCAAGTTCCATTTTACCTTCTTCACATGCATGCATAACTTCCATAGCTACACTTGATACATGTGAAATATATGGCAACCCCTTTGGAGTTTTTTGTTCTTTATGCGCTTCTGCTGCAAAATTTAATGCTTTTAAATATTTCTCTTGTGAAAACATTATTTTCCTTCTACTTTTTTATAGTTAACTTTTATTTTGGGCATAACTGGTTGTGCACTTTTAGAAAAATGTATTAAATCTTCTACCGTTTCAACAAATTTTTTATCTAACTTTTCAAATGCCATTTCTAAAATATATGTTGTACTTAGAGCATCACTATAAGCCCTATGATGGTTGTCAATATCTATATTTAATGATTCTTTTAAATATTTTAATCCATAACGTTCAGCTTTTATTGTACGTCTTGCTAGATCGATAGTACATAGTTTTCTATTCTCTAACTTACCCAAATCATATTTTACTAAAGAATTAGATATAAAATTGTAATCAAATTTTATATCATGTGCTACAAAAACATCATCTTCTAAAAATAGTTTAAACTCTTCTAGTACAGTTTTTATAACTGGGGCATCTTCTAACATTTCAGGTTTTATATTAGTTACATCTTGAATATACTCAGGTATATGCTTAGCATAAACTAAAGATTCATATTTATCAATAACTTGTCCACCTTTATATTTTACAGCACCAATTTCAATTATTTGATGACCTTTATTCACATGTCCACCATTAGTTTCAATATCTACAACACAAAAAGTTTGCTCATCAATATTTGTTTTTGAAGTTTTCAAAATAACTTTATCATTGTAAATATCTAAAGGTAATCCATTTGAAAGTAGTAACTCAAACTCTAAATCTGGGTTATCAAAAAATCTATCTTGATTGTTTTTAAGCTCTTCTAGGAAAGTATCTAATTCAATAGGTTCTCTTTTAAGCTTTTCAATCAATTTTGTCAAATGATTTTTTTGATTTTTAGATTTCATTAACTGCTTTTACAAAATTGATCATTTTTTGTTTATCTTTTTTTCCCTTTGATAACTCAACTCCAGAACTTACATCAACACCATAGAAATCATAACCTTCTAATTCTTTAATGTTATTTTCATTTAATCCACCTGCAAGAACTACCTTAGAACAGTCTACATGTTTAAACCATTCTAGGGCAACCCTTTTTCCTTCACCACCAAATGAATCAACAAAAGCATCTACTAATACATAGTTATCAATATTTTCAACAATTTCTCTTTCAGACTTTGCTCTTATTACAGTTATATACTTATAATTTAAACTTGCATAATCAGTATAATTATCATCATCTATTATCTGTGCTAATTGCATCTTTGCATTTGTACAAACCTGATTTATATAAGAACTATTCTCATTTACAAAAAGACCTACTGTCTGAATAAAAGGAGGAAGTGCTTTTACAATTTCTCGTGCAGTAAAAGGATCAATATATCTTGGACTTTTTTCATAAAAAACAAAGCCTAAAGCATCTGCACCTGCATTTATTGCATCTAAAGCATCTTCAAGATTAGTAATACCACAAATTTTAATTTTCATCTTTATACCTGTAAACTCTTTATAGCTTCAGAATAATTATCATTTCCAAATACGTAAGAACCTGCCACAACTACATCAACTCCAGCATCTTTTAATTCATGGATATTTTTGTTATTTACTCCACCGTCAACTTCTATAAGACAATTTGGGTTTCTTTTATTAATTAATTCTTTTAACTTCTTAGCTTTTTCAACAACACTTGAAATAAACTTCTGTCCTCCAAAACCTGGGTTAACAGACATTAGTAGAACCATATCTAAATCTTCAAGTAAATATTCTATTGATTCTGGTGTCGAATGAGGGTTTAGAACTATTGCAGGTTTAATTCCTAAGTTTCTTAACTTTTGAATAACTCTATGAGGATGCCTTTCACTTTCAATGTGAAAAGAGATATACTCTGGCTTTAAAGGAGCAAATAAATCAATAAAGAAATTATTGTCTTCAACCATTAAATGTACATCAAGTGGTTTTGTTGCAACTTTTGCAACTGGGTTAACAACTATAGGACCAATTGTCATATTTGGAACAAAATGTCCATCCATTACATCAACATGTACTAAATCACATCCACCATCACAAATTGCTTTTATTTCTTCTGCAAGAATTCCAAAATCTGCTGATAAAATCGAAGGTGCTACGAGCATTAAAAAACCTTTTTTATAATATATTCGCGATTATACCATCTTTTATATAAGCAAAGTTGAAAATAAAGTTGAAAATTTAAAAATATATTATATTTTAAAAAGTATGTTGTATTGTAATAGAACCATTGATTTCTAAATTAAGTTTTTCAAAGAAGTCTATTTTCACTTTTAATACTTCCTGTAACTTTTCATTGTCAAGATAAATAGTTTTATAATCTTTATCCTGAAAATCCTTCTCTGTATAAACTATATCATTTGCAAAAATTGTACTAATAAATAAAGTAATTAATAAGAAACTTTTCATAATTATGCCCATACTTCATATTTTTTATCATTATTCTGTATTTCAACTTCATTTTTATAGTATTTTATTAAATCACTTTTATTTTCATATTCTTGTATTTCTCTTATATCTTTGTATTTTAATTCTTTTTCTTCAATATCCATATAAATTTCTATCTTACTTTTCATTAAATCATTTGCTTTATAAGCATAGTATAAATTCTTTTCTTCTTCTTTTGATAATACTCTATGATCAATTATCTCTTCAGAAGAGATAGAAGCTTCTTCAAACATATTACTTGATATGGGACTTGGTCTTTTTTCTTGGTAGTTCATTCCATATCCAGATTGTACTGATTTGATTGTCATAATTAACTCCTTGATTTTTTATAATCTGATTTTAGAAATTAAAAGTGTTGCATCAGTGTGTGTTTCGAGTTAAAATAAGTTATAATTATCAAAAAATTGAGTTTTAGATGGAAAAATTAAAAAATAGTACAATTTTATATATAGAAGATGATGAAATTACAAGGGAGAATATCAGTTCTTTTTTAAAAAGAAAATGTAAAAACTTTTTTGTTGCATGTGATGGAAAGGAAGGTTTAGAACTTTTTGAAAAGTATACACCAGATATAATCATTACAGATATTGAAATGCCAAACCTTGATGGATTAAGTATGGCAAAGAAAATTAGAAAAAAATCAACATCTACACAAATAATTATTACAACAGCCTATGCAAGTCAAGAATATTTAATTGAAGCAGTCAACTTACATCTTATAAAATATATAGTAAAACCTATATCCTTACCAAAACTAAATGAAGCACTTTCTAATTGCGAAGATTTTTTAGAAGATAGTGTTATTACAAAAATCAACTTTAGCACAACAAGTTTTTACGATACTTACACAAAAGAGCTTATAAAAAATGATGAGATTATTCCATTATCAAAAACAGAAAGAGCACTTTTAGATTTATTAATAAAAAACCACCCTGCTCCAACTTCATATGAAGCAATTGATTCAAATGTATATGAATTTGCAAGTTCTAGAAATGCAATAAAACTATTAGTTAAATCATTACGAAGTAAAATAGATAAAGAAGCTATTTCAAATGTATCAGGCTTTGGATACAATGTAAAAATTGAAAAAGAATAAAAATGAATGATATTTTTTTAGGTTTTTATTTAGGTGTATTTTCAATTATACTTCTATTTAATTTACTTTGGTATATATATAACAAAGAAAAAGCATACCTTTACTATTTTTTCCTACATGTAAGTCTTGTTTCTTTAGCATTAGGTACATATAAAATATTAGCTATCCCCATAATAGTTTCGGCAATTTCTACAGTCTTCTTTACTTTTCTTTTTACAAAAGAATTTTTATATCTTGATAAATATTACAAAGACATAACTAAAAAATTTTTATATCTTGGATTTGGCTTTACTTTTATATTGATTATTCTTTATCTTACTGGAAATCAAAATATCATAAAGAATATACCTTTTTCATTTTTAATATTTATAATAGTTTTACTCGCATTTCAAGTTTATAGAAGAGGTTTTGAATTAGCAAAATATTTTGTAATTGCATGGGGCGTAAACTATTTAATTGTATTACTTACCGATATAAATAGAATATTTGGCATAGACATTCTACATTTTGAATACTTAAGTCAAATAGGAAATATACTAGAAGCCGTAATTTTATCATTTGCATTATTTGCAAAAACAAAAATACTACAAAATGAAAAAAATGAAAATGAAAAAATGCTAATTCATCAATCTAGACTTGCCTCAATGGGAGAAATGTTAGCTAATATTTCTCATCAATGGAGACAGCCTTTAAACAGAATTGCTTCATTTATAATGAATATGCA
>Ga0193963_1000231_pt1 | contig 29375 bp, 38 predicted proteins | sample FB_6_MG_FD_140359 | JGI IMG/M metagenome (GOLD analysis project Ga0193963, IMG submission 140359) | Microbial mat bacterial communities from the Broadkill River, Lewes, Delaware, United States - FB_6_MG | ecosystem: Environmental > Aquatic > Freshwater > River > Microbial mats | place: USA...
AATTGAAAATTATTTATAGATTACTTAAAGTAATTAAAAAAGAGCCTTTTAAAAGGCTCTTTTTTTGAATAGTAAAAAGTATATGATATAATAATTTAAATTAATTATTATATTATGGTTGAAATAAAAGAAAACAAACCTGAATTAAATACTACTAATACTCTAAACGAGAAAATTAGTAGTGTTTTAGATAATATAAATACTAAAATTGCTAGAGTTACAAACAGAAGCATATTGTTTTATAGAGAATTATTATGAATAGATATTGAAACACTTAATTGAAAATCTATTCTTAATTTATGATCATGAAACTCCAAAATAGATGAAGAAATAGAATCAGCTTGAATATCAACAAATATGTTTGTAAACATAGATAGAAATAAAAAAGATAATAATATTATATGAGATATGAGGAGTCTTCCATTTAAAGATGAGTCGTTTAATAATGTTATATGACTTTGGTCTATCTCATGGATTCCGGAAAAAGATAAAATACAAGCAATAAATGAAGCTCTAAGAGTTTGTAAAACATTTTGAGAGATAAGTATCTACCCTGTAACAATAAACTCTTCAGAGGCAGAATATTTAAAATCAATTAAATGAATTAAAATTATAGAACCAAACATAAAACATTCATGATTAATTAATTACGACGATAAAATATTTAAACTATTATCACAAGTAGAATTATATTTAATAGATATTGTACATAAATCAATAAATAGTTTGAGATGAAAAAAAACAATAAATCTACAAATTACAAAAATGTCTAATATAGACGAGATAAAAAATACAATAATTAGTTCTCAAAAAAATTGAACTAGATTTTAAACAAAAAAAAAGAACCTAAGTTAGGTTCTTTTTTTATTTAAATTTTGAATAATCAAACATTTTTAATTCAGCATCAACTTTTCTAACAACATCTAGAATAACAGATACGATAATAATTAATCATGCACCTGATATAATAAAGTCTACAGATTGACCTCACATAAATTTACCTATTATATATGGTAATACAGCAATTAATGCTAAGAAACTACCACCAAATAAATTTAAATGTCATGAAACTTTAGCTAAATAATCAGCTGTTTCAGAACCTGGTCTTATTCCTGGAATATAACCACCTCTTTTTTGTATACTTTCAGCAACATTTTCAGTATTGAAAGTAATAGAAACATAAAAGAATGCGAATCATACTACAAGTAAGAAGTAAACTAAGATGAATGCCCAAGAAGGACTAGTCATATTAAAGTTTGCTAATAGAAATTTTCAAATAGCAGAGAAAGTTTCTGAAGAGTTTGTAGATAATATTTGACCTATAATAGAAGGAAAAGTAACTAGAGATACAGCAAATATAATTGGTATCATACCAGCTTGGTTAACTCTAATTGGAAAATATGATTTTTCCTCTCTTCAAGTTCTAGTATAAATAACTGGAATTCTTCTATTTCATTCAGTAAATTTAATAATTATGTAAATGATAAGAAGTGTAGCAACTAATAGAGCAGCAAACATTCAGTAAGTACCTGCAGTTATATGAGATATAATTGTATTTGGTACACTTGCTAATACTCATGCAGTAATGATAACACTAATACCATTACCAATACCAATTTCAGTCATAACTTCTCATAACCATACTAAGAAAATAGTACCAGCAGTAACAATTGTCATTGCCATTAATACAGTTTTAGTATCAGATAAGTCAATAATTGTTCATTGAGCTAAAGTATTTAGTAATACGATCATACCATATGATTGTACAAAAGCTAAAGGTAAAGTTAACCATCTAGTATATTTAGTGATTTTCTTTTGACCTTGTTCACCTTCTTTTTGTAAATCACCAATTTTAGGAACAATTACTCATAGTAATTGGATGATGATTAATGCATTAATATATGGAGACAATCCCATTAATATTACTGAAAAGTTTGATAATCATCCACCCATTAATGCACTAAAGAATGATAATCATTTATTAGCTTCCATAATAGATGCTAATTTAGTTGTATCTACACCATAAACAGGAATTACAGATAAAACTTTATAAACTAGTACTAATAAAAGAGTAGCAATAATTTTTTTTCTGATATTTTTATTTTCAAATACAGATTTTATACTCTTAATCATGTTATAAAATTACTTATAAATTATTATGAATTTAATTATACATAAAAAAATAAAAAACCCAAACTTAAAGCCTAGGTTTTGTTATTATTTAGTTTCAATTTTTCCTCAAGCTTTTTCAACAGCTTCTTTAGCTGAAGCAGAAGCTTTATTTACAGTAATTGTTAATTTAGTAGTTAACTCTCCATTACCAAGTAATTTTACTCCTAAGTTTTTATCTCTAATAACTTTATTTTCTAGTAAAACTTCTTTATTAATTTCAGTAACTCCATTAGAAGCCAAAACTTCTAAATCAGATAAATTAACAATGTTATATTCTTTTGTAAATTTTGCATTAGAAAAACCTTTTAGTTTAGGCATTCTTCTAAATAAAGGAGTTTGACCTCATTCAAACCAAGATGGAGTTCATCCACCTGATCTACAATTTTGACCATTCATACCTCTACCACAGAATGTACCTCTACCAGATCCATTACCTCTTCAAACTTTTTTTGAAGCTCTTCTAGATCCTGCATTTGGTTTTACAGTGTTTAACGATAACATACTTTAATATTGTTAATAAATATTTATTATTTGAATGATGATAGAGCTTGAATAGTTGCTCTAGCATTATTAATTAAATTTGAAGAACCATATCTTTTTGCAAGTACGTCTGTATAACCTGCAGCAGCAATAACTTTTCTAACTGCACCACCAGCAATGATTCATGTACCTTTTGAAGCAGGGTGAACCATAATTTTAGCTGCTTTATATTTAGCATCTAAGTTATAAGGAACAGTACCATTTTCAATTTTAACTGTTGTTAATCTTTTTTTAGCATCAGCTACTGCTTTTGCAATTGCATCAACAACTTCCCAAGATTTACCAGTACCTAAAGCTACTCTACCTTTACCGTCTCCGATAACCATCACAGCTCTAAATCTTAATTGTCTACCACCAGAAGTAACTCTAGTTACTCTGTCAATAGCAAGTAATTCTTCTTTGAATTCTTTTCTTGGTTTTTGAAATCTTTTATTTCTATTGTCTTTTCCAGAAAAAGCCATACTTTTTAGTATTAAATAATTAAAATTTAAGTCCACCATTTCTTAAAGCTTCAGCTAAAGCTTTAACTCTACCGTGGTATGCAAATCAACCTCTATCAAAAACTACATCAGTGATTTTTAAATCAGATACTTTTTTAACCATTTCAGCTCCTACTTTAGTAGCCATTTCAGTTTTTGTACCTTCTTTTTTCATTTTTAAATCAGAAGCTGCAGCAAGAGTTTTTCATGCAGTGTCATCGATAAGTTGAATAGAAATGTATGAATTACTTCTGAAAACAGCTAGTCTAGGTCTAGCAGCAGTACCGCTAATTTTAGCTCTGATTCTGTTTTTTCTACTTAATCTATTTAATGTTTTTTGTAACATCTTCTTTTAATTTTATGATTTAAAGTTAAATTTTCTATTTAGAACCAGTTTTACCAGCTTTTCTTCTAATATGTTCTCAAACATATTTGATTCATTTACCCTTATATGGTTCTGGTTTTTTCTTAGCTCTAACTTTAGCAGCAAATTCTCATACTAATTGTTTATCAATTCAACTAATATGTAAAACATTTTTTGCTTTTTCATCTAATTCAGCTTTAATTCAAGCTGGTACAGGCATTTCTACTTTATGAGAGAAACCAATACTTAGAACTAATTTTTGCCCTTGAGCTTCAAATTTATAACCAACTCAGTTGATTTCTAAACTTTTTTTGTACCCATTAGAAACACCTTCAACCATGTTATTAATAACTGATCTAGTTGTTCCCCATAAAGCACTAGAATTATCATTTAAAGGATTAACTGTTAAAGTATTTTCATCCTTAACTACTTCTACTGATTCAGTGAAAGTAAAAGTTAATTCTCAAAGAGGACCTTTAACTTTAATATCGTTACCATTTAAAGTAGCTTCTACTTTGTCTGATAAAACAATAGGTAATTTACCAATTCTTGACATCTTTTAATAAAATTACAAATATAAATCGGATCAATGAATAATCATTTCTCGTTTATAATCAATTAATGATTAATATACTTCGCAAAGTAATTCACCACCAACATTTAAACTTCTAGCTTCATAACCAGTTACAACACCTTTAGGAGTTGAAACAATATAAATACCTTGTCCATTTCTAGATTTTTTAATATCTTTAGAACCAATGTAAATTCTTTGCCCTGGTTTACTTATTCTTGTCAAAGTTGGAACATATTTAGTAGTTCTAACATCGTTAAGAGTAAGCATAATAGATTTTTTATTGTTTTCTTCTTCAACAATTTCAAAACCTGCTATATATTTATTTTTCTTAAGAATTTTTGAAATATCCGCTTTTAGTTTAGAATATGGAAGTTTAACTTCTACTATTCTAGCCATATAAGCATTTCTAATTCTTGTTAATAAATCTCCAATAGGATCTATTATCATAACAATAAAATTAATAACTAAATTCAATTTTTAACTATATTACCAACTTGATTTTCTAACACCTGGTAATTCTCAAGCATTAGCTTTTTCTCTAAAACATATTCTACAAATATCAAAATTTCCTAGGTAACCTCTAGTTCTACCACACATAGCACAACAGTTGTATACTTTTGTAGCTTCTTTAGGTTTTCTACCATCAACGATAGCTTGTAGGAAACTTTTCTTAAGTTTGTTAGCTTTAGCGATTTTTGCCTTTCTAGCCATTTGTGTATTTTTTATAAAATATAACTTTTATTTAGAAAAAGGAAAACCCATTTGAGTTAATAATTCCTTTCAAGCTTCTTTGCTTGTTGCTGTAGTTTTAACAGTAATTTGAATACCGTGTCATTTTACTACATCATCTTGTGGAACTTCTAAAAATATAGAATGTTCTTTAATTCAGAAATTGTAATTTCCTTGTTTATCAAAACCTTTTTTATTGATACCTCTAAAGTCTCTTACTCTAGGTAGTACAACATTAATTAGTTTTTCAAGAAAATCATACATATTTTCTCCTCTAAGAGTAACACTTAAACCAACAGGCATACCAGCTCTTAATTTAAAGTTAGAGATAGCTTTTTTAGCATATCTAACAGTACAAGCTTGACCAGCGATTTTAGATAATTGATCTTGTAAAGAAGAAAAGTCTTTTCAACCTGTTCTAACAAAAGTACCGATTCACATGTTTAAAACAACTTTTTCAAGTTTTGGAACTTCCATAACGTTTCAAACTTTTAACGATTCCTTTAAAGCAGGAGCAATTTCTTTTAAATATTTTTCTTTAAGCATTTTTATTTATTTATCAATATAATCAGTAGCCCCCTAGTAGGGATACAATTTTTTATTTAATAATGTATTTTTTAGCTTCACCACCTTTTTCAGATAAAGCTTTTTTTGAAAATCTAAATTTTTTAGTTTTTCCTTTTTCTTCAACTTTAACAAAACCAACTCTAGTAGGTTTTTCAGTGAAAGGACAAATTAACATTACGTTAGAAGCATCAATAGCTTTTTCCATTTTGATAATTTGACCAGGATTAGTACCTTGTTTTTTAAGATGTCTAGTAACAACATTAACATCTTTAACAATTATTTTATTTGTATCTGTAAATACTTTTAAAACTTCAGAAATATTTCCTCTGTCTTTTTCTTTACCAGATAAAACTTGTACTTTATCTCAAGTTCTTATTTTCATAATCTTTGTTAATATTAATTATAAAACTTCTGGAGCTAAACTCACTATTTTTTGGTATCCTTTTGCTTTTAATTCTCTAGCAACAGGTCAAAAAATACGACTACCTCTTGGATTGTTATTATCATCAATAATAACACATGCATTGTCATCAAATCTTACATAAGATCCGTCTTTTCTTCTAACTTCTTTAGATGTTCTAACTACTACAGCTTTTACTACTTTTTTCTTTTTTACTGCACCATCTGGAGCAGCTTTTTTAACAGTACAAACTATAATGTCACCGATTGAAGCGTATCTTCTGTGTGAACCTCAAAGTACTTTAATACATAATACTTCTTTAGCTCAAGAATTATCAGCAACAGCTAATCTTGATTCCGTTTGTATCATAGAATACTATTCTTAAAAGTTAAATTAATTTTGTTCTACAACTTCCCATCTTTTTAGTTTAGATGTTGGTTTAGTTTCTTTAATTGTAACTATGTCTCCTTCGTTGAAAGTATTAGTTTCGTCGTGAGCGTAAAACTTTTTAGTTACTCTAAATCTTTTTTTATATTTAGAATCACTTTTATAAGTGTGTACTGAGACTACAATTGTTTTATCCATTTTAGTGCTTGTAACAACACCTTTTTTTGTTCTCATAAATTCAGTATTTATTTAAAAATAATTAACCTATATTTAAGCCTTTAGAAGTTGCAACAGTGTTTAATTGAGCAATATATCTTCTAAGAGTTTTTATTAAATGAGTTTGTTTTTGTTCACCTAATTCTTTTTTCATTCTAAGAACGTAAAGATTTTTAGATGAAGTTGTTAATTCAGATCTTAGATCTTTTTCACTCATTTCATTTAATTTAACAAGCTCTTTTAAGTTTAAGTCTTTAATTTCTTTCATTTTAAAAATGATTAATCAACTATAATTTTAGTTTTAACAGGTAATTTGTAAGAAGCTAGTCTAAAAGCCTCCCTAGCAATTTCTGGCGTAACTCATGTTATTTCAAATAACACTCTACCAGGTTTTACAGGGGCTCTATACATTTCTACAGATCATTTACCTCAACCCATTGGCACTTCTAATGGTTTAGCAGTGAATGGTTTGTCTGGAAAAATTCTTATCCAGATTTTTCCTCATCTTTTGATGAATCTAACCATAGCTCTTCTTGAAGATTCAATTTGTCTAGAAGTAATATAACCTCTAGTTGTTGCTTTAATAGCGTAATCACCATAAGCAATAGTTGAACCTCTAACAGCTACTCATTTTAGTCTTCATCTATGATGCTTTCTATATTTTGTTCTTTTTGGTTGTAACATTTTTACTCAATTAGTATATTAAAAAACATAAAATGTCAAGTCTATTTTTTATAGATGTCTCATTTATATATCCATACTTTTAAACCGATAGTTCCGTAAACAGTTTCAGCTCTAACAGTAGTATAATCTATATCAGATCTTATTGTTTGAGTAGGAATATTTCAATCTTTAAATGTTTCTTTTCTAGCAATTTCAGCTCAGTTTAATCTTCAACCTACTTTTACCTTGATTCATTTTGCTCCTTTTTCCATAGTTTTAGCTATAGCTTGTTTAATTGCTCTTTTATATGGCATTCTTTTTTCAATTTGATTTGAAATCATGAATCATACAATTTTTGCATTTAAATCAGGATTTTTAACATCTCTAACTTCAAGAGAAACTTTCGTAGAAAGTTTTCTAGTTAGTAAGTCAACTATTTGTTCTTTATTTTCACCAGTTTTACCTAGAATTAATGAAGATTTAGCTGTATAAACAACTACTTCTAAAACATCTTGGTTTTTAGCTACTAATATATCACCTAAAGGTATACCTTTTAATTGTGTACCTAAGATTTTTCTAACTTTTAAATCTAAACTTAGAGAATCTTTATATGTTCTTTTACTTTCAAACCAAGTTGATTTCCAAGTTTTAATATAAGGTATTCTAAAAGATATTGGATTAACTTTATGTCACATAAATATATGTAATTAATAATTATAAAGAATAACTCTACCTTGAGTTAACAAGGCGGATATTATTTTACCAGTAATTCTAATTTTATATTAGATGTTCTTTTTAAAATTGGATGCATTCTACCTCTAGAGACAGGATTACCTCTTTTATATACAATTCATTTTGAAATGATAAGAGTTCCTAATTTTAAATTTTCTACTTTTTGTGAATCATTGTTTACAGCGTTAGCTACAGCTGAAGATAAAACTTTATGTAATAAATCTGCTCATTTTTTTGGAGCAAATTTTAAAAACTTTAATGCTTCATCAACTTCCATACCTTTAATAACTTCAGCAACTACTCTCAATTTTTTTGGAGAAATTCTTATATTTTTTCCGTATGCTTTCATCAGCGATTGTGGCTAAATAATTAAATTATTGTTTCCCCTATTTCAGGGATGGTTAAGTTAAACTTAACTCGTGGGCCTTGTATTTATTATTTGTTTCAAGCATGACCTCTGAAATTTCTAGTCATAGAAAATTCTCAAAGTTTATGTCAAACCATATCTTCCGTAACAAATACTGGAGTATGAGCTTTACCATTATGTACACCGAATGTATGTCATACAAATTCAGGAAGAACAGTACAAGCTCTTGACCAAGTTTTAATTACACCTTTTTTTCATGATTCATTCATAGTAGTTACTTTTTTAAGTAATCTATCATCAATATAAGGTCATTTTCTTAAACTTCTTGTCATAAGTTGTTTTTTATAAAAATCTAAATTATATCATTAATTTACCTTTTCTAGTTCTTAGAATCCATCTAGAAGTAGTATTTTTTCTATTTCTAGTTTTGTATCCTAATGCAGGCATACCCCATGGAGTTTTTGGAGACTTCATACCAATTGGCGAATGTCCTTCTCAACCACCATGTGGATGATCAACTGGGTTCATAGATTTACCAAGAACAGTTGGTCTTTTTCACATCCATCTAGATCTACCAGCTTTACCGATAACAACTTGGTTGTGATCTGTATTTGAAACTTGACCTAATGTTGCGAAACATTTTTTATGAACTAATCTAATTTCACCTGATGGTAATTTAACTTGCGTATATTTACCTTCTTGTGAATAGATTGTACCATATGCACCAGCAGATCTAATAGTAGAAGCTCCAGCACCAACGATTAATTCTAAGTTAAAAACTTGTAATCATGTTGGGATGTTTCAAACTTCCATTCTATTACCACTTTCTAAAGGTGTTTTATCATCAGTAACTATAACATCACCAACTTTCATATCTTTATGTGCGATAACATATCTTCTTTCACCATCTTTATAACATACTAATGATATGTATGCTGATCTGTATGGATCATATTCTATTGTTTCAACTTTTGCTTCGATTCCTTTTTTATCAACTCCATAGAAATCGATTAATCTATATTTTTGAGCATGACCACCACCTTGATGTCTTACTGTTAATCTTCAAGTATTATTTCTACCTGCATGTTTTTTTAATTTAACTGTAAGAGGTTTATAAGGTGATTTAGTAGTAATTTCTTCAAAAGTACTAACTGTCATTCCTCTTCTACCAGGAGTAGTAGGTTTAAACTTTTTAATTCCCACTGTCTTATTTTTAAGAACTAAATTACTTTATAATTGAAAAATCTATTTTTGCTTTTGAATCTTTTAAAGTTACATAAGCTTTTTTACTAGATCTTTTTCTTATTTGCATTCATTTTTTCTTTCCATACTTGAATTTTTCTCTAGTATGTAACACATTAACACTTGCAACTTCTACACCGTATAGTTCAATGATTGCTTTTTTAACATCTACCTTAGTAGCGTCTGAAGCAATTTCGAATACGTAAGTATTTGAAACTAAACTTAAGTTTGAAGTTTTTTCAGTTGTTATTGGTTTTTTTAATATTCTAAATAATCTCATGTTTAATAATTGTTTAGATTAAATTATTTTGTTAAATTATCTAAGTTAGATAAAGAATCTTTTAATAAAACAAGAGTTTTATATTTAAGTAAGTCTTTAACATTTAAATAATCTACTAGTATAGTTTTTACATAAGGTAAATTTGAAGCAGAACTTTCAATTACTTCATTTTTAGCTGGAATAGCTAATAATGCTTTTTCTTGATAAGGTAAAGCTTTCATAACTTCTACCATGTTTTTTGTTTTTACTTCTTTGAATTCAATTTTATCAACAATAACTAAATCTTTATTAGCTAATTTTGATGATAATACAGTAAATAAAGCTTTTCTTCTTTCTTTTCTGTTCATTGATTGTTCAAAATTTACATTATTTCTAGGACCAAAAGCAACTCAACCTTTTTTTCTGATTGGAGATCTGTTTGAACCCATTCTTGCTCTACCAGTACCTTTTTGTCTGTATATTTTTCTTGTAGAACCTCTTCTTTCTCATCTAGTTTTAGTATGAGCAACCACCATTCTATTATTAGCTAGTTGATATACTAAAGCTCTGTGAACAAGTCCTTCATTTGTTTCTAATCAAAAGATTGAAGAGTTAAGTTCAATTTCTCAAACTTCTTTTCATTTTTGATCGAATAAATTAGTTTTCATCGAGTTTAACATTAATAACTAAAAAATAATATTTACGAATGAATTTCTTCATCCTGGAACTCCACCTCTTACTGCAATAACTCCAATTTCTTTATTAACTAATTCAACTGGAACTTTTTTGATAGTAAATTGTGTATTACCATGGTGTCCGTGCATTTTTTTACCTTTATGCGTTCTCGTAGGTTTTCTATTACCGATAGAACCAAGAGCTCTGTGGAATTTAGAACCGTGAGTAGCAGGTCAACCGTGAAAGTTATGTTTTTTCATTGCCCCAGTAAATCATTTTCATTTTGAAAATCATTCAATTGAAACTTTAACATCACCTTCTAGCACGTCTAATGAAACATTGTCCCCAACATTGTATTTTCCTTTTTCTTCATCAGAAACAGGAAATTCTTTAATTCTTGAAAAGTCACTTTTATTTAGTGTTACTTTTCCTTCAGCTAATTCTCAATTAGCCCCTTCATTTAAAACCCCAATGATTATAGCATCATAACCATCTTTTTCTAGAGTTTTAAATCATACTATCTTAAGTGTAGGAACTTGTAGAAGTGTAACAGGAATGAATTTATCATCCTTTACAACTCTAGTCATGTCTAACTTAGTAGCTATAATTCAAGCCATATAAAATACAGTTTACAAATATAAAGTTAGAGGTTAAACTTCTACTGCATGCAATAGAGTCTAACTTAACCTCTTCTAAAAACTTTTCGTGATATTTCTAAAAAGCTTCGTGATTATATAAATAACTTATTATTTGTCAAAAGAAAAATACAATAAAAATTTGCTATATATATAAAGGTATAATAAGGGCTAAAAAAAAGGAATAAAAAAAGACTAGAAAAAGTTCATTTTCTAGTCTTTTAATTTTTCAAATAAATAATCTAATCAATCTTCTGTATCTTCTTTAATTTGAAGGTTGGTAGTTTGATTTGAAAAAAATCTTAAATCAATTTCATTAATAAATTTAACAAAAAAGTTATATAACTTATCTAACTCCTCAAATGAGATTCAAGGTAAGTTCTCTATATTATCAGAGTGAGCAATTTTCTTATCCCTAAAATCCTTAATTTTATCTATGGTTTTATTCTCTTCATCAAGCCTACTTCTAAGGACTTGTATTTCTTCAAAGGTAATAGATTCAAATTTTGAAAAAAATCATTTATCTCTAAAAAAAACTTCTGATTGCCTATTTAATTTTGGATAATTATTTTCAATATAAGTAATTATTTTATATAAATTAATTTTCTTTGAATTTTTATCTAATATTTTTGAAAACCGCAAAACACCTAAATCTTTAAATCCATAAAATAAAAACATAAACAATACATTATGCTCTTCTAGAACTGACTCATTAATATATTTTCAGTTTTCATTTTCTATCAATTTATTATTTAAATGTTTAAAAAAAGTATAATTAGAAATGGCTTTTGTTAAAACATAATTTATATCATCTAACATTTTTCTTAACTCTTCTAAATTTTTAAATTTATTCATACTTTTACTTTTTAAAACTAAAAAACTCCCAAAACTGACAATAGGAGTTAATCTAAAGTCAGCCTTAGGAGAGCTGTGAATATTATGATGATTTTAGAGTAGTTAGCAAATATTTTTACATTTCTTTGATTTTCTATACTTTTTTTCTATAATCTTCCTAGTTATTAGTTTTTTATAAACAAAAATGCAAGAACAATTAAATAATTTAAAACAAGAATTTATAACTGCTTTAGGTTCAACTGAATCAAACGAAGCGTTAGAATTATTAGAAAAAGATTATCTTGGTAAAAAAGGTAAACTTCAAGACATACTTAAAGGTATCAAAGACTTATCTGTTGAAGATAAAAAAATAATTGGTCCTGAAGCTAATAAATTAAAAGTATTTATTGGTGAAGAAGTTTCTAAAAAAGAAGCAGAAATAGAAGAAGCTAGATTTGCTAAAATCGAAGAAGAAGAAGCTATTGATGTAACTGCTCAATTTCCAAGTAAAAACAAAGGACACAAACATCCTATCTCTATCGCTTCAAACCTATTAGAAGAAATATTTATTTCTATGTGATTTAAAGTTGAAGATGGACCTCAAGTAGAAAATGAAACTTTCAATTTTGATAAATTAAACATTCCCGATAATCACCCTGCAAGAGATGTTTGGGATACCTTCTGGATAACAGATGATATCAACGATAAAAAAGAAGCTTGAGAAAAATTACTACTAAGAACTCATACTTCTCCAGTTCAAATAAGAACTATGCTTAAAGAAGAACTTCCAATTAAAATAGTTGTTCCAGGTAGAGTTTTTAGATATGAACAAGAAGATGCTAGACATACTTGTAATTTTTACCAATTAGAATGATTAGTTGTTTGAGAAGGTGTAACTTTTGGAGATCTTAAATGAACTCTTGAAACAGTTATGAAAAAACTTTTATGAGAAAAAACAGAACTAAGATTTAGACCAAGTATTTTTCCTTTTACTGAACCAAGTGCAGAAATAGATGTTTCTTGCCAAATATGTTCTGGTACTGGTGAAAAAAGTGGTAAAAAATGTAGTATGTGTTCAGCAACTGGTTGGGTAGAATTACTATGAGCATGAATGGTTCATCCTACTGTTCTAGAATGAGCATGAGTAGATCCTGAAAAATATACAGGTTTTGCATTTGGTATGTGAATAGATAGAATAGCTGCTCAAAGATTTTGAGTAAGTTCAAGTAGAATGTTTTATCAATCAAAACTAAAATTAAACGAACAATTCTAATTAAAAAGAAGCTTTTGCTTCTTTTTTTCTTGCTAAAAAAAGTGTTTAAAATATATTATAAGTATTAACCTATAACAATAAAATAATGCTAATACAAGAACTGAAAAATTTTTCTAAAGGTAATTGGTGGATTTACCTACTTTTAGCTATTGCATTAACTATTGTTTATATAACTTGAAAAGGAAATTTAATAGAAATAATAATACTATTTTTAGCTAATTTTTTATGAAATCTATTCATAATGGTTATGCAAGCAAATTATACTGCAAAAAACAATAAAGTTTGAGCTATATATCATGCAAGTGCTACATTGGTATTTACATTGATTTCTATATATTGATTAGTAGTACTAAATCAATCACAATATATAATTTGGCAACTAACTTATATATTAGCTGCAGCAAAAGCATTTACTTTTTACAACTATTGAAAAGATATAAAATTTATAAACTCATATACAGTTGGTTTAATAAATATGGGTCTACTTGCATTCTTTGTATATTTTGCAGGAAAATCTATAGATGTAATGGGGTTATTTAATTTTAATTTCAATGTAGAATTATTTACTATACTTATGGCTCTTGGTTTCTCTTTTGTAACTACTGGGCTTGTTAGTACAAATGATACAATTAGATATTGGTTTAGTTTTGCTTGAGTATTATGAATTGTTTCTGGTTCAGGACTATGACTTATACTTTGATATGTATGATGAAATATAGATGGTTTATCTTTAGGTTACCTAATATTAACTCTTACTGTTTTCGTATTTTACTCAAAACTACTTAAAAAATACTTATAAAAATGATAGAATATTTTTTTACATTAATTGTTTCAATATCATTATCTTTTTTAATAATAAACTTATTAAAAAAGATTTTTTTCAGATACAAAATCTTAGATAACCCTTCTAAATATTGATTAAAAAGAAAACCTATTCCTTATAGTATGTGAATAAGCTTCTTTCTTGCATTCTTTATTCTTAGTTTTTTGTTTATTGATTATAATTATAAACTCTGACTTATTTGGGTATTTTGATTTTTTATAACATCTATAAGTTTTTTAGATGATATGTTAAATGTTAGCCCAAAGGTTAGATTATTAATACAGATAATAATCTGAGCAATTATAGGTATAACTTCGATAAAAATCTGATATATAAGTAATATATTTTGATGAATAATTGATTTAGAAACTTATAATTTTACTATTTTTGAACATACTATATATATTATACCTCTTATATTTACTGTAATATGGTATGTATTTATATTTAATGCACTAAATTGGACAGACTGAATACAATGAAATACATCATGATTATCATTTATTTCATTTTTAATATTATTTTTATTGTGAATAATATTATTCTATAATGATAATTATGAATGAGGAATTAAAAATGCAGAATTTATAATGTGAATTAGTATTATATTGATATGAATAATTATTCCCTTTTGGTGGTATGATTTCAATGAAAAAATACTTATGTGAGATAGCTGAACAATGTTCTTGTGATTTATGCTGGCAACTCTTGCAATCATTTCTGGTTGAAAAATAGCTACTGTTTTAGTTGTTTTTTGAATATATAGTGTTGACGCAATATATGTAATTATTAGAAGATTAATAAATAAAAAATCTCCATTAAAATGAGATTTTTCACATCTACATCATAGATTGTTAGATATTTGATTAACAAAAAAACAAGTATTAGCTTCTGTTTATTCATTATCATTCTTATTTTGATTAACTGCATTATTTCTTGATAAAACATGAAAAATAATAGTTTTTTGAATAATAATTGTTGTTGTTATTTTTATAAATAAGATAATGGAAACCCTAATTCTAAAAAAATGAAAAAGAAACAAATAGCATTTACATTAATCGAATTATTAGTTGTTATAACTGTAATCTCAATAATATCGATTAGCTCAATAAATTGATTCTTTAACTTTCTTCAAGAAAAAGATGCTAACATGAAAATTATGGAATTTAGTTTTTATGTTGATTCTCTTGATAAAAAGGTTAAAGATCGTAATTTTTTTGACTATCAAATTGAAATAAACAATTCTACTCTGTTAGATTCATATATTGTATATAAAGATTATTTTGATACTGAAAAATCTCAAATTATAAATTATGATTTAATCTCAGATACAGCTGAAATAGTAGTACTTTGATGATGATCTGACCAATGGAGATTAAGGATATATAAAGATCATAAATTAAAATTAAATTCTGACACATCAACTCCTTATTCAGAAAGTTTAGATAAAAATTATAATTATAGATTTATATCTTACCTTTCATGAAGTACAGAAAAAACAAATCTAAATGATATTGAATTTAAAAGGTTTGATAAAAATGAAAGTGAAATGACATTATTAAGAATTTCAGAAACAGAATCATGACCTGATATATGAAACTTAATAATAAGAAATATATGATGAAAAAAAGAGTATTTAAACTCTTGAAACAGCTTAGATCAAGTATTTTTATACTTTGAAAATAAATGAGCTGAAAGCTTTATAAAATTAACTAAATAAAATGAAAATAGCATTTTTTTGAACATGAGATTTTTCTAAAAGTATTCTTTCTTGAATATTAAAAAGAAAAGAAGTTGAGGTTACTCTTGTAGTATCTCAACCAGATAAACCAGTATGAAGGAAAAAAGAGATAATAGCAACTCCTGTAAAACAATTAGCAATTGATGAAAATATAAAAGTTTCTCAACCGAATAAACTTAGAGATAATGACGAATTTTTTAACGAATTAAAAAATTTAGAACTAGATTATATAATCGTAGTCGCTTATTGAAAAATAGTACCAAATGAAGTTCTTGATGCACCTAAAAATTGATGTATAAACATCCACTGAAGCATCTTACCAAAATACAGATGAGCTAGTCCAATTCAAGAATCTATTAAAAACTGAGATACAAAAACATGACTGACAATAATGTACATGTCTGAATGAATGGATGAATGAGATATCCTTAAAATAGAGGAAATAGAGATAGACATATTAGACAAAACTCTTGATATATTTCAAAAATTTCAAAATAACTGAACTGACTTAGTAATCAATACTTTATTAGACTTAGAAAAATGATTAATAAAACCTATTAAACAAAATGAAGATGAAGCTACATATTGTAGTAAAATATCTAAATCAGATTGAGAAGTAGATTTTAAACTTTCTAGTGCAAAAGAAATATATGATAAATATAGATCATACTCTCCTTGGCCTTGAATATACAGTTATTATAATGATAAAAAAATATCTTTTGAAGAATGTTTTTTTAATGATATAGATTTAACTACTGATTCAGATTTTTCAATTTGAGATGTTGTTGAAATAGAAAATGAACATTGAGAAAAAAATAAAGAAATTTGAGTAATTTCTAAGAATTGAATGCTTATATTAAAACAAGTAAAACTTGAATGAAAGAAAACTATGGATATAAATACATTCATAAACTGAAATAAAGAATTCTTAGATTATAGTTTTAATTAATATTTAATAAATCACACATGCTTAACATTGCTATTAATACATTTAGAGAAATAATCAGAAATAAATACTTATATATGATTTTATTCTTTGCATTAATATTTATTGCATTTTCAGTAACATTATGAAAATTAACAATATGAGATGACTCTAAAATAATTGTAGACTTTTGATTATCAATGATTGAAATTTTCTGACTTATATGAGTAGTATTTATATGAAGCCAACTTTTATTTAAAGAAGTTGAATGAAAGACAATATTCTTAATCCTTAGTAAACCCATAAAAAGATATGAATTCATTATTTGAAAAATAATGTGATTCTCGATGGTAATATTTCTAATAGTTTTATTTCAATCAATTGTATTTTTATTTGTTTTATATAGTTACTGAACATCTTTTGATAATTGATTCTTATGATTTTTTAGTTCATTTTTTGATCATAAAAGCATAGAAATAACTCCTTTAATAATATGGTCACTAATAAATACCTTTCTTAAGCTAGAAATAGCCCTTGCAATTGTATTTTTTCTGTCTACCTTTATGTCTAATATGCTTACTATTACAAGCTCTATAATGATATATTTTCTTTCACATAACTTTTCTATACTTCTAGATTTAGTTAATAAATGACAAAATTATATAGCAATTAATTTAGTTAAAATATTAGAATTATTATTTCCTCCTTTTGAGGCTCTTAATACAAAAGATGTAATTTGAACTTTTTCGAACTTCTCTAATTCATTCTTTATATTAAATGTTTTTTACTCATTATTGTATTTCTGAGTATTAATTCTTCTAACAATAGTAATCTTTTCAAGAAAGAAATTTGAAAGCTAATCAAAAAAACACCTATTAAACTGGGTGTTTTTTATTTGTAAATATTAGTTTTTTAATTAAATTTAAGTAAATAGCTAATAATATAACGTCTATGAAAAAGATTGAAATATTAAATCTATGTAAAGATTTAAACTTGAAATATTCAAATGTAGAGAAAATTATATTAAAAGAAACTGGACTTTCTAAGTCTCAACTTTTTTTAGCAGAAGAAATAAATGATGAGTTTAAAAGTAATATATTAAAACAAATTAAAGATTATAGTAATGGATTACCTTTAGAATACATAATAAGTGAAGCTGATTTTTATTCCGAAGTATTTTATGTAAATTCAAATGTTTTAATACCAAGAGATGACACTGAAATAATGGTAGATAAAGCAATTGAAGAAGCATTAATGTATTCAAATATTACTTTGATTGACGTTTGAACTGGAACTAGCTGTATACCAATTTCAATAATAAAAAATTCTAGTAAAATAGAAAACTGTTATGTAATAGATATATCAGAAAAAGCATTAGATGTTAGTCTAAAAAATATACAAAATCATAAATTAGAAAGAAAAATCCAACAATTAAACTCAGATTTATTATCTGAAATAGCATGAAATACATGATATAAACTAAATAAAAATATTATAATCACTGCAAATCTCCCTTATATTAAAGACTGAGATTTTGAAAATATAGATAATGAAACTATGGAATATGAGCCTTCATTAGCCTTATACTGATGAAAAGAAACAGGATTTGAGTTATATGAGAAATTAATCAATCAAGTATTTCAATTAAAGAAATTAAACAATATAAGCAATATAATATTATTTATAGAAATTGGATTTGATCAAAAAGACTACTCAAAACAATATATTCAGGATTTATGATTAAAATGAACATATTTTAAAGATAATTCAGGTATTAATAGGTGTATAAAGATAGTTTTTTAATTTGTCATATAAAATATATATGATAAAATATAAATATTAAACTAATTAATAAGAAAAATGTCTTTAGAAGAATTTATTCCAGACATAGAATCATCTGACGTTTGATGAAATTCTGCAGAAGCAAGTAAAGAAGTCTCTGAAAAATTTAAAGAATCAGTGAAAAAAGCTACTGCTTGAATTTGAAGAACCCAAAAAGATGAGAAAAAAGCTAAGAAATATGATTTACTTTTAGCTAATTTTTTGGTGAAAATTATTGTAGATAAAAGATATGATATAGTTCTTGAAAGTTTATTTAGAACTATGGATTATTGATACACATCAAATTTTGTATTATGAATAATATCTTTAATAAATACTGATGTATCAAATAAAATTAGAGAAACATCAAATAAAGAAAAAATAATTTTTAATTACAAATCTGCTACAAATATTGAGTTCAATGATAATGATATCCCTGAAGAAGTTAAAAATAGAATAAATTTTTGGATAGAAGATATTATAGATTCTCTAATAATTGATTATTCAAATATACAAATTAAAAGAATTCATGAATTATTAGAAAATGATTCAAAAATCATAAATTATTATACAGCAAATATTTTTTCTTTTTTTCTAAAAGAAATAAATATAAAAATTGATAATAAAAAAGCATTAAATATCTCAGATTTTATAATATCTGAAGTTAATAAATCTATTAAAAATATAAAAATAAATAATCTATAAGAAGCTAGTAAATTACAAGCTTCTTTTTTTTGTTGGCTACAATGATTTTAATTTGACTTTAGAGAAGTATTAAGTAAAATCCACGCACAAACCAAAAAAGAGTCCATCTTTCGTAATTTTTTCCCTTAAAATAGAGAAAGTTTACAGATGGATTATATTTGCGTTTTTAGAATATTTTTAAATTTTAATATTTTTATAATGGCTAAAGTTACTCCATTAGATAAGATTAGAAATATAGGTATTATTGCCCATATTGATGCAGGTAAAACGACTGCTACAGAAAGAATCCTATATTATACAGGTAGAATTCATAAAATTGGTGAAACTCACGATGGTGAAGGAACAATGGATTGGATGGAACAAGAACAAGAAAGAGGTATTACTATTACTTCTGCTGCTACAACTTGTTTCTGGAAAGATCATCAAATTAATATTATCGACACTCCAGGTCATGTGGACTTCACAATTGAAGTTGAAAGATCTCTAAGAGTTCTTGATGGTGGTGTTGCTGTATTTGATGGTTCTCAATGAGTTGAACCTCAATCAGAAACTGTTTGGAAACAAGCAGATAAATATTCAGTACCTAGAATCGCATTTGTAAACAAAATGGATAAAATGGGTGGTGACTTTGAAATGTCTATCGATACAATCAAAAAAAGATTAGCATGAGATAAAGTAGTTGCAATTCAATATCCTATTGGTGCTGCTGATACTTTTATCGGTATAGTTGATCTTATAGAAATGAAAGCTTTCCACTTTGAAGGTGATTCAGGTGAAAATATCAAAGAAATCGAAATTCCTGCAGATATTAAAGATAGATGTGAAGAATTAAGAGAAGAAATGGTTGAAAAAGTTGCATCTCAATCAGATGATTTAATGGACAAATACTTTGAAGAAGGTGAATTAACTGTTCCAGAAATTAAAAGAGGTTTAAGAAAAGCTGTAAGTAATAATGAATTATACGCTGTTGTTTGTGGATCTGCTCTACAAAATATCGGTGTACAAATGGTTATTGATGCTGCAGTTGAATACTTACCTTCTCCTGTTGATGTTAACAATGCTGAAATTGATTGTAAAGATCTTGATACTAAAGAAAACTTCAAAAAAATTCCAGTTTCTAATGATTCATCATTAGCTGCTATTGCATTTAAAATTGCTACTGATCCATTCGTAGGTAGACTTACATTTACAAGAGTTTATGCAGGTACACTTAAATCTGGTACATATATATATAATGCTACTACTGGTTCTAAAGAAAGAGTAGGTAGATTATTACAAATGCATGCAAATGATAGAGTAGAAATTCCTGAAATTACTGCTGGTAATATTGGTGCTGTAATTGGTCTTAAAAATACTAAAACTGGTGATACTTTATGTGATGTTAATGATAAATTCTTAGTTGAATCTATTGAATTTCCAGAACCAGTTATCTCAATTTCTGTTGAACCTAAATCTAAAGGTGATCAAGAAAAAATGGGTATTGCATTATCAAAATTAGCTGAAGAAGATCCTTCATTTAATGTTAAAACTGATGCAGAAACTGCTCAAACAATTATTTCTGGTATGGGTGAACTTCACTTAGATATTATTGTTGATAGAATGAAAAGAGAATTCTCAGTTGAATGTAATGTTGGTGAACCACAAGTATCTTACAGAGAAACAATTAAAACTGTTGCAACTGATGTTGAACATAAATTCTCAAAACAAACTTGAGGTAGAGGTCAATATGGTCATGTTGTTATCACTTTCGAACCATACAAAGAAATGGATGAAGAAGATATCAAAAATGAACTTAAAGAAAAACCTACTAATAAATTTGTAAACAAAATTATTGGTGGTACTATCCCTAAAGAATATATTCCTGGTGTACAAAAAGGTTTAAATGAATCTTACGCTAGAGGTTTTGTTGCTGGTTACCCAATGGTTGATATCAGAGCTACTCTAACATTTGGTTCATTCCATGATGTTGATTCTTCTGAATTATCATTTAAATTAGCTGCATCTAAAGCTTTTCAAGAAGCATGTAGAAAAGCACAAGCTGCTTTACTTGAACCAATAATGAAAGTTGAAGTTAACACTCCTGAAGAATATATGGGTGATGTTATCGGACAACTTAACTCTAAAAGAGGTAGAATTGAAGAAATGACTGATAGAGGACAAGCAAAAATTGTTGTTGCTATGGTTCCATTATCTGAAATGTTTGGATATATGACTGATCTTAGATCAGCATCTCAAGGTAGAGCTACTTACGGTATGGAATTCGATCATTACGAAGAAGTTCCAACTAATGTTGCTACTAAAATTAGAGAAGATAGAGGTTTTGTATTACCTGATGAAGATTAATCATTCCTTTACATTTTTAAAAAACTACTGTTGATTTTCAACAGTAGTTTTTTTATTGCTTTATTTCAAAAATACGTAAACTAATAAATGCTTATTATGTATAAAAATAAGCAACTAAATTAAAATAAAACAAATTTTTAATAAAGTTTTCAATAAAATAAAGTCTTTAAAAAACTTCTCCGAGTTAATCATACATAAACAGAAAAGTAAATATGCATTCTTAGTTTTGCATATTTTAAAGAAACTAATTTTAAAAATTTTTATAGTAATTTAATAAAAATAAAATGCAATTAGATGTAATAATATGAGCTATTTTTTGAATGGCCCTATCTGTTGTTTTGTTTTTTATATGGGAAAATAGAAAAACAAATAAAGCATGAGACAAGGCAAATAAAATAGTAAAGGAAGCTGAAAAAAAAGCTTTATCAATAGTTGAATGATCTAAAAAAGAAAGCTTAGATATAATCTCAAAAGCTGAAAAGATCGAAGAAAGGATTCTTGAAAGAGAAGAAAAAATTGAAAAGAAATTAGAATTGATAGATGAAAAACAAGATAAAATACTTCAAAAAGAAGATGAAGTAAGAGAAGAAAAAGAAAAACTTGAAGATAAAAAAAGAGAATTAGATTGAAAATTAGCAGAATTATCTAAATTAACTGAGTTAGAAGCACGTGAATTATTTCTAAAACAAATAAAAGAAAAATATGCTGATGACGGAATAGAAGTAATAACAAAATATAAAAAGAAAATTGAAGATAATAAGAAAGAAATTTCTAGAGATATTATTTTAAAATCTATTCAACAATATGCATGAGATGTTACAAGTGAAGTAACAACTACACTTATACCATTACCAAGTGATGATATAAAAGGTAAACTGATTTGAAAAGAAGGTAGAAATATTACTACTTTTGAAAGATCAGCTTGAGTTGCATTAATCATTGATGATACTCCAGATACAGTATTTATCTCTGCTTTTGATTTATATAGAAGATATATTGCTAAAAAATCATTAGAAAAACTTATTGAAGATGGTAGAATTCAACCAGCTAGAATTGAAGAAGTTGTAGCTAAAACTGAAGAAGAGGCTGATGTACTATTAAAAGAACTAGGTAATAAAGTTGTTGATGAACTAGGTATTAGAAATTTACCTGATGAAATTATACCAGTTATTGGTAAATTAAGATTTAGAACAAGTTATGGTCAAAATATAATTAAACATTCTAAAGAAACAGCAATTATTGCTGAAGCTTTAGCTAAAGAATTATGAGCTGATGCAAACTTATGTAAAACATGATGATTACTTCATGATATAGGTAAAGCTTTAGATCAAGAATATGAAGGTACACATCCTGAAATCGGATGAATACTTGCAAGAAAATACAAGCTTAATGAAAAAGTTATTGATATGATTGAAAACCATCACGGTGAACAATTTAGCATATCATTAGAAGCTGCAATTGTTCAAGTAGCAGATGCAATTTCTTCTGTTAGACCATGAGCAAGAAGAGAAGTAATTGAAGATTATTTAAAAAGAGTCCAAGAAATGGAAGCATTAGTTTGAAGTTTTTCATGAGTAAATAAAGCATATGCTTTATCTGCTGGTAGAGAAATTAGAGTTTTTGTTGATGCTAAGACTGTTTCTGACATTGATGCAGCTGAAATGGCTAAATCTATTGCTGACAATATTCAAGAAAAATTATCATACCCTGGTGAAGTTAAAGTTAATCTAATCAGAGAAATGAGAGTTATAGAAGTTGCTAAGTAAATTATTGACAAATACGAATTACGAGTATAGTTAAACATATACGTAATTCGTATTTTTTTTATTCTTAAAAAAATAAACATGTACAATGCAAGTGACCTAAAAGTAGGTAAAAAATTTATAATGGATGATGCTCCATTTGAAGTTGTATCTTATTCTCAAAAAGTAATGTGAAGATGAGGTTCAATTATAAACATAAAAGCTAAAAACTTATTAACAGGTTCAAATATACCTAAAACGTTTTCAGATCATGATAGATTCCCACCAGCAGATATAACAACTACTGAACATGATTATTTATATAATGATGGTACAAATTATTTTTTCATGAATAATACAACTTACGATCAAGTTGAATTAGAAAAAAGTGCTTTATGAGGAGCTGAGTTATTTTTACAAGATGGTGATAAAGTTTTATTACAAGAATTCAATGGTAACCCTATAAATGTTAATCTTGAACCAACTTGTACTCTAGAAGTTACTGAAACACCACCAGGTGAAAAATGAGACACAGCAACTGGTTGAAAAAAACCTGCAACATTAACTACATGATTAGTAATTCAAGTTCCATTGTTTATAAATGTATGAGATAAACTAATTATTGATACTAGAACTAAAGAATATAGAAGTAGAGCTTAATATGGAAAAAACAGTAGTAATTTTAAAACCATCTATTCCAGATGAAGAGTTCAGTAAAAGAACTGTAATATCTAGAGATAAATTCAAAAAAATTTTTGAAAGAATAATTCAAATGAAATGATATAAAACAATTTCTAGAAAGACATGAGTAATAGATACTCAAACAGCTGAAAATCACTATAGTGACAAAAGAGAACACCCTCTTTTTCCAGAAGTTATTCGTTATATTACATCTGACATATCAGATATATTGTCAATTGAATGAGAAAACTCTATAAATGATATAAGAAGTATAGCACTTAGAATGAGAGAAAAATATATATGAAACTGATCAAAGTTATATAATATGATCCACGCATCAGATTCTGAATATGAATCTAAAAAAGAGCATCAAATTCACTTCTCATCATAATATAAAACAAAAAAGCAATACTAAAAAAGCATTGCTTTTTTTTGTTAAACAAATAATATAATATTATCTTATATACATAAATATTAAAAAGTGTATCCATTTATAGAACTAAATTGATTTTTAATATATACATTCTGATTAACTATAACTATTTGTTTCTTCCTATTTATATGGATGTTAAAGAAATTATCAGTTAGGTTTTGATTTGATTTTCTAATATTCAAAAAGAATATATTATGGTATTTCATATCTATATTTTTCTTTTCTAGATTTTTCTATGTTATATCAAGGTGGAACGATTTAAAACATATAGAAAATCCATTAGAGTTTTTTATTATGAATGATTATAATTTCTCTCTTGTATGAGGTATCTTCTGATTTTTTATAGTATTTTATATGCTACTAAGAATAAGAAAAGAAAAATTAGATAATTTTATAAACTGAATTGTATTAACATTTCTATTTGTACTTCCAATTTGATATATATGATCACTTTTATGATGACAAGTGTTCTGAAAAGAAACATTTTTCTGAATAGAAATAATGTATTCACATCCTTTCACACCTGTTCCATTTAAAGTACCAATTTTTCCACTACCAATAATATATTCAATTCTATTTTTTATATTATTTTCAGCATTATATATAATGTCAATATATATAAATTATAGGTCAATTCTATGATATTTATGAATAATGATATTCTCATGTATAATTTTCATAATGGAATTTTTTAGCTGAAAATACTGAGTTTTTAAAGAAATTATATGAATTAATCATTCTCAATTGTTTGCAATATGATTAATTATATTTTGAGCATATAGAATAACAAAGATTTTTAAGAGTGAAAATAAAGATAAAACAATAATACAATAAAATGAATAAAAATTTTCTTTTTATATATTCATTAATACTATATATTTTTTGAATATTTATTAATAATCTCCTCTTAGACTTAAAGACATCTCTCCTAGTACTACTATTATTAGTAGTGCTTTTTTTATTGTTTATATTTTTTAGACCTAAATATTATTTATTAATTATTACCCTTATACCCTTTTTATTATGAGTAATAATATCAAATCATAATATAGACAAAATTAATGAAAATATTTCTAATATAAAACCTCTTAATGTAAAAGTAGAAATTGAATTAATAATCTTAGATATAAGGAAAATAGATAATGAAAATATAATCTATAAATCTCAGATATTAAAAATAAATGATAATACCATCAAAAATAAAATAGAATGAGAAACTATAATATCATCAAAAGATAAAATAGAAAAATGAACGATTATAAAAACTAATTCTAAATTATATTTGTATAAAAATACAAATGGATTTAATTATAAAAATTATATGCTATCTAATTGACTTTATTTTAAGAATTATCCATTCAATTACAAAGTAATAGGAAAAGAAAAAATAATACCCTTAGAAGTTAAAATAATAAGTTTAAGGAGTGAATTATTAAATACAATAAGTCATATTTATACTGAAGATGAATGAATCTTTTTATGATGAATTCTTTTGTGAGCAAGGGAAAATCTACCTAAAGAATTAAAAAATAATTTTAACAATTCTTGATTAACACATTTTATAGCTGTATCATGATTCAATATAACTATATTGATAGTTTTTTTATCATACTTCATTAAATTTCTTCCATCAAGTCTTAAAGTCATAATAATGTCTATATTCATAATATTATTTACTTTTTTAGTTTGATTTACTGCACCTGTAGTTAGAGCATCTATAACAGGAATATTATGATACATAATTTTAACTTCTTGAAGAAAGACAAATAACCTGTCTATAATATTATTCACATTAGCAATAATGGCAAGCTATAGTCCATATAGTTTAAATTACGACATATCATTACATTTAAGTTTTCTTGCTGTTATATGAATACTATATTGTCAGAAATTTTATGAAAATATATTTAGCTTTGTAACAAATATACTAGAAATAAGAACAGCCTTAACTTTAACAATGTCTGCATTAACACTCACATTACCTATAATGATGTTCAATTTTTGACAACTATCAATAGTTTCACCATTAGCAAATATATTAGTATCATGGACAATTCCCTTTGCAATGCTATTATGATTTATGTCTATAATTGTCTATTATATATCTCCATTATTCTGATTTATAATTTGATATCTAACATGGATTTTATTAAAATGGGATATATTAATAGTTAATTTATTAGGTGAAAGTAAATACTCAATAGTTAAATATAATTTCTGAGAATATAGTTGATACTTTGAAATTATATATCTTATAACATTATTTTTTATAATAATATATTTTAGACAAAATAAAAAAAAGTAACTTAAGCGAAGTTACTTTTTTCATTTTCTATTGATTCTGATCACATATCTAATTTACCTCATGATAATGATCAAACATCTGCTTCTGCTAAAATATAATCAACATCATTTCATTCTGATATAATACTTTGTTTTTCTTTTTTTAATTCCGCTATTCTCACTTCTCTTTCTTCATTGTTTGTAATTTGTTCAGCTTCTTGCATTTCTAATGCAAACTTCCTTGCTTCTTTTTGTAATCAAACTTTTTTAATTCTTTGGTATTCTTTTAGTTTTCAACCTCCTCAAACTATAGCATCTCTTAATACATCTTCTTTATATAATTCTTTTAATAATTTATATTTTGAATTAAGATTAGTTTCTAGTCTTATATTTCAAATGATTTCTGAATTTAACCTTTTAAAATCATTATCATTATTTTTAACCATAGTATTAACTACAGAATCCATTGATGTAGATAAATCTTTTTTTCAATCTCATTTTCATTCTTTAGATCATATTTTGAAATATGAATCTGCTAACATTAATTCTAATCAAGATGCAGCCTTATCTAAATTTAGTCAAAATTGTGAAGAATCTTGAGAAAAATCAGATTTTTCAAAATTATCAGGTGTTGTTTTTTCTTTTCATTCAAATCTGGAAACTATATCTTTTGATATCTCTGAATTACCAATATCTTTAGCAATATCTAACATTTCTAAAGCAGCATCATCAGTATTCATCCTTGATAAAGCTAAACTTGAATCATTAAATGTTTGTTCATCTATATTTCATGTATCAAACAACCTTTTAAGTAATGGGTAGTACTGTGAATCTACTACTGTGTCCATTTTGTTTTCTTTAACTTCGAATTCTCAATAACTCAAAGAGTCTCTAACTCAGTCCCTAGTAGAATCAATTGTTTGTGATGCTTGTTCTTGTTGTTCTTTAAGTCTTTGATTATCCGCTGCAATCTCGTTAGCATAATCTGGATTATCTATAGCTTTATTTACAGGAGTCTTAATTAATGGAGTATTCATAGTATATGAATAAAAAAATAACTATAAATAGTTTAACATATTTATAGTTATTTTTGCAAATTAAGACTTAATCTTCAAATCAATCTGGATTTTTTTCTCAAAATTTAGTTGCTTGTTCATAGACATTAGCAATTTCAAATAATTTTTCCTCTTTTAATCTAGGTGTAAGAATTTGTAATCATACAGGTAATAATTCTTTTTCAGAATCTTCACTTTCTGCAAATCATGCAGGAACCGATATACCTGGTAATCATGCTAACGAAGCAGGTATTGTATATGCATCAGATAAATACATTTTAACTGGATCATTTACTTTTTCTCATGATTTCCAAGCAACATTTGGTGAAACTGGACTAACTATAGCATCAACTTCTTCAAATGCTTTATTAAAATCATCAATAATTAATGTTCTTATTTGAGTAGCTTTCTTGAAATAAGCATCATAGAATCATGCAGATAAAACGTATGAACCTAAAACAATTCTTCTTTTAGCTTCATCTCAAAATCACTCTCATCTATTATTCATAAATAATTCATCTGTTGATGAATAAGCTTCTCTTGAATTATGTCAGAACCTTATTCAATCATATCTTGAAAGATTTGTAGAAACCTCAGCTGGCATTATTATATAATAAGTAGCGATAGCATATTTAGTCATAGGTAAGCTTACTTCCTTTATTTCTGCTCATAATTCTTTTAATTTATTGATTGCTTCTTCGATTCTTAATTTAACTCATTCATCTAATCATTCTTCAAAATACTCTTTTGGTACTCATATTTTGTATCATTTCAAATCTTTTTTATCCCATATAGATGGATCAATTAAATCTTTTCAAGTAAGGGATGTGTTTTCTTTCTCATCATACCCATTCATAACATCATACAATAATGCTGAATCTTTTACTGTTTTTGTTAATGTTCATGGGCAATCTAAACTAGAAGCCATTGACATAACTCAATATCTAGAATTCCTACCATAACTAGGTTTAAATCAAACAACATTACACATAGATGCAGGCTGTCTAATACTTCATCCAGTATCAGTTCATAAAGCCGCTGGAACAAGTCATGCAGCTACTGATGCAGCAGATCCACCTGAAGAACCTCATGGAATTCTGTTATTTCCCCATGGATTATAAGTAGTGTTTATAGCCGAAGATTCACTAGTAGATCACATAGCAAATTCATCCATATTAACTTTTCAAATAGAACTAATTCATTCTCTTGTTAAATTGGCTATAACTGTAGAATCATATGGTGGTATAAAATCCTTAAGCATATTTGATGCACTTGTAGTAGGAATTCAATTTTCACAAAAAATATCTTTAACACCTATTGGTACTCATTGAAATATTGTGTCTTGAGTATTGGAATTAAGTCAATTTTCATTAACATAATTAAATGATTTTATTTTATCATCATATTTTTCTATTCTTTTTAAAAAATATTGAAAAACTTCTTCTTTCGTTATTTTTTTTGATTTAATATCATCTATTAATTGCTCTAAGCTTAAATCTTTAAAACTCATACTATTTTAGTTTCTAATAATTAAAATTTACTAAATAAGTATATTCAAAAAATGGCTTTTGAAAAGAAAAAAATTCTCTATTAATAGAGAATTTTAATATTTAGTTAGAATTATTCATTTATCAAATCATCATCTTATTTTTGTTTTATTTTTTCTTCTAGTATCTATTTCTTCTATATTGAATCATTTAATTTTACAAAGCATA
>Ga0193963_1000232_pt1 | contig 29371 bp, 22 predicted proteins | sample FB_6_MG_FD_140359 | JGI IMG/M metagenome (GOLD analysis project Ga0193963, IMG submission 140359) | Microbial mat bacterial communities from the Broadkill River, Lewes, Delaware, United States - FB_6_MG | ecosystem: Environmental > Aquatic > Freshwater > River > Microbial mats | place: USA...
ACTAAGCTTCTTGCAGCTTTGAAGAAGTCCATACCATTTACCATTAAGAATTTAAACATATTATCTAAAGATGCACTATCACTTCCATTTGCTTGAAGGATTGGGAAAATTCTATTTAACTCTTCTTTCGTAAATACTTCAGATTTAATTGTTTCAGTTTTAATCTCAATATTAAATCTATTTGCTTCAATAGAATTAATTTCACCATTATGCGCAACACCTCTAAAAGGTTGAGCAAGTCTCCATTTTGGTAAAGTATTTGTTGAGAATCTTTGATGAAATAAAGCAAAAGATATTTTAAAATCTTTATCTTGTAAATCTTTATAAAATTGTTTAATTGTAGTAGGCATAACAAGCCCTTTATAAGCAATCACTTTCGAAGAGAATGTTGGAATATAGAAGTCCTCTTCATCTTTTAGTGCATGTTCTGCTTCTTTTCTTGCTAAATACAACATAGCTTCGAATCTTTTTGAAGAAACAAGAGTATTTGGCACTACAAATATTTGAGTAATTTCTGGTAAAATATTTAAAGCAAATTCACCTAAAGCATCTGTATCAACAGGCACTTTTCTATTTAAGATCACTTTTAAATCATTTTTCTCACAATATGATCTAAAAACATCTAGCTGTTCTTCATTTTTTGAAAAAATCATTGCTACAGCATATAACTGAGGTAAATCAATATTTGATTCAGAAGCAATTTTTCTCATAAATTGATCTGGTATTGAGAGCAATAGTCCACTACCATCACCACTTTTTCCATCAGCTGCTACTGCACCTCTGTGCATCATTCTTTCTAACGATGTTATAGCATCTTCTAAATTTTTATGTGTTTGTTTATTTTTCAAGTGAGCAATTAACCCAAACCCACAGTTGTCTTTAAAAGAAGTTAATTTATCTAAGTTACAACCCATTATATCCCTTTTTATTAATCTGTACTACATCATTAATCATAAGTAGCATAAGTACATATATAATAGCTAAATAAAGTTTAAGATCTTGTTAAAGGGCTTTTCTCTTATAATTAGGCAAAAAAAAAGATAGAGCAAATGCTCTATCTTTTTTAGATATATTACAGTAACTAACAAGAATATGTTGTCATCACTTCAAATGCAGTTGGTCTCGATTCATAAGGCCAAATTTGTCTATCATATTGATAATGTTGGTATGTATCAATAAACTCTTTTGTAAATACTGGTTGTAAGAAATCATTATCTTTAATTAATCCCTCAATAGCCATTCTTAAAGTATTTGGCATTTGTGGAATATTTTTTTCTCTAATCTCATCAAGAGATAATTCGAATAAATCCTCATCCATTGGTCCAACAGGTTCAGTTTTATTTTTAATCCCATCAATTCCTGCCATCATCATTGCTGCAAATGCTAAATATGGATTTGCTGTTGAATCTGGGAATCTCATTTCAAGTCTAGTAGCAGGTGCTCCAGCTCCCCAAGGAACTCTACAAGCTGCTGATCTATTTTGAGCTGAAAAAGTTAAAATACTTGGTGCTTCAAAACCAGGTACAAGTCTTTTATATGAATTTGTTGAAGCATTAGTAAATGCAGCAACTGCAAAAGCATGTTCAAAAACACCACCAGCATACCATCTAGCTTCATCAGAAAGGTTTCCATAGTTACCTTCTTTATAAAAAGTATTTACTCCATCTTTCCAAATTGATTGGTGTACATGCATTCCATTACCATTATCACCATGAATTGGTTTTGGCATAAATGTTGCCGTTTTACCATTTAAATGAGCAACCATTTTAACAACATATTTAAGTTTTTGCACATTATCAGCTGCTTCAACTAATGTATTGTAAACAATACCAATCTCGTGTTGTCCTTGTGCAACTTCATGATGTCCTAAAACAACTTCTAGACCAATTTGCTCTAAAACCAGCATAGTTTCAGCTCTTAAATCAACACCTTTATCTACAGGTGCAACAGGGAAATATCCACCTTTTTGTCCAGAAATATGTCCCATATTTCCACCCTCATATTCTGTGTTTCTATTCCAACCACCATCTTCTGTATCAACTTTATAGTGTGATTCATGTGGTGCATCTTTAACTTTTACATCTTCAAATATAAAATATTCATTTTCAGGCCCGAAATATGCAACATCACCAATGTTTGCAGACTCAAGGTATTCTAAAGATTTAGCAGCAATACTTCTTGGACATTTAGCATACATCTCATTTTTATATATATCATATACACTACAAATTACAATAATAGTTGTATCAGCTGTAAATGGATCTAAAAATGCAGTTTCAACAGATGGTTTTAATATCATATCTGACTTGTTTATTGGTTGCCAAGCATCAATACTTGAACCATCAAATGGCATACCATTCTCAAGTAGTGTTTCAGATACAGCACTGTATCTATAACTAATATGATGCCAAGCACCTTTAATATCTGTAAATCTAAAATCTACAAATTCAACTTCATTTTCTTTACAGTAAGCAAAAAACTCTTCTGTATTATTTACGAATTTTCCCATTTATTAAATCCTTTTTTTTTATTATTTATATTGTAACTAATTCAATATTAATGTCAAGTAAATAATTGTATACTTTTTATACAATAAAGAAAATTGTTCCTTTTTACAACAAATTTTGTATAATATAAAAAAATTTAGGGAAATAGAATGACAAATGAAAATGCAATAGAAAACTTAGACAAAATTATTACTAAAATTGAATTCTCAAGACTACAGGTAAATAATCAAAAAATAGTGCAATTAGTAGCAATTAGTAAATACTCAACAGCAGAAGATATTAAAAAACTTTATGAATCAGGTCAAAGAGCATTTGGTGAAAACAAAGTGCAAGACTTAAAAACAAAACAAGAAGAATTAGAAGATTTACCAATTGCTTGGCATTTTGTAGGAACTTTACAAAAAAATAAAATAAATAATCTTATAGATCTCAATCCAATTTTAATGCACTCACTAGATAGTTTAGAACTTGCAGAAGAGTTAGATAAAAAGCTAAAGATAAAAAATAAAAAAATGAATTGTTTACTCCAAATTAATAGTGCATACGAAGATACAAAATCTGGAGTCAATCCTGAAAATGCAGTTAATCTATATGAAGAGATTCAGGAAAAATATACAAATATAAATTTAAAAGGGGTAATGAGTATAGGTGCTCATACTGATAACAATGAAAAAGTTATCGAAAGTTTTCAAGTAACTAAAAAAATATTTGATAAATGTAAAGGAGCTACTATTTGCTCTATGGGTATGAGTAATGACTTTGAAACTGCAATTTTACATGGAGCAAGTATGGTAAGAGTAGGAAGTGCTCTGTTTAAATAATCTATAATTAAGAAACGATACTATTCGTTTCTTAATACATCTAATACATCGATTTGTGTTGCTTTTTTTGCAGGATAATAAGCAGACAAAAATACAATAACCATCGATCCCGCAATTATTGAAACAAAATCAATATTATCTAAAACAAGAGGTAGTTTCGTGCTACCGTAAACATCTGCAGGAAGGGAGACAATATCAAAGTTTTCTAGCAGATATATACCAAAAAATCCCAAAAGAATACCAAGGATAATACCAGAATATCCTATAATAATCCCTAAACGCAAAAATATATGTTTTACCTCTTTTTGACTTGCCCCTAATGATAATAAAAGAGCAATCTCTTTTCTTCTGCTCATTACAGTCATAAGTAATGAACTAATGATATTTAATGATGCAATTAAAATAATAAGCATAAGAACTACAAATAATGCTTGTTTTTCCATCTCCATTGCAGCAAAAAAGTTTCCATTTTGTTGCCACCAGCCAACTATTCCAACTCCAAAAGAAGGAAGCTCTTTTTCTATACGCTCTTTATCTTTAAATGGATTCTCACTATAAATATGTATTCCATCATAATACTTTTTATGTTTTTTTAAAATTGTTCTTAACGAATCAATTGAGGTGTACATATATGCTTTATCATAGGCTGTTAAACCTGATTTAAAATCACCACTATAAACAAACCTTTTCATCTTTGGCATCAAAGAGAAACCACTTGGATTTACTGTAGTAAAGTACAAAGTTACTTTTTGATTTGAATATAAAAACAACTCATCCTTTATACCTTGTCCAACAATAATATCGTATTTATTAAAAGTATCAATATCTTTAACAGCTTCTTTATATATGCTATTAATAGCAGCTTCTTTTTCTTTATTTACACCAAATACAACTCCACCACTCATCGATTCATCACTTTGAATCATCACTTGAGAGCTTAGATAAGGAGAAAACAACAAATCAGGAAACTTTGATTCTAAATCTTTTAAAAGATTTTCATCAATCATTCCATCAACTTTTGGATAAATACTTAAAGGATAATTCATAGTAAAAAGTTTTTTTTCAAACTCTTTTGCAGTACCATTCATAATAGCCATAGCAACGATCAAAACCATTACACCTATACCAACCCCTAAAAATGCTAAGATAGCACTAATAGAAATAAAAGGATTTTTCTTGTCAAATTTAAGATATTTTCGTATTATAAAATTTATTAATTTAGTATTCAAACTATCTAGCCAATATACCTTTTTTAGGTCCACTTTGACCACAACATTGCTTATATTTTTTACCGCTTCCACAAGGGCAAGGAGCATTTCTAGCTATCTTTTTTTCTACTGTTGTTTTTTTTATTTCATTATTTAAAGATATATCTTCAACTGAAGCTTCCATCTCTTTTTTTAGTCTTTCAAGAGCTTCTTGTTCTCTTTTTGCTTCATCTTCATCTCTTAATTGTACTGAAAATAAAATTCTTATAATCTCATATTTAATAGAAGCGATAAGCTCTATAAACATATTATAACTCTCTTTTTTATACTCAACTAAAGGATCTTTTTGATTATAACCACGAAGACCAATACCTGTTTTAAGCGTATCCATTGAGTATAAATGTTCTCTATATGCTTTATCTAAAACCTGTAAATATAAAATTCTTTCAATTTCGCTTCTTTGCTCTGGTGCTGGCATAGACATTTTTTCTTCATATTTTTCTTTTAAAACTGAAATTAATTGCATCTCAATTGTTTCAAAATCAGTCGCTTCTATTTGTTCCTGAGAAATCTCAATATTTAATTCTTCTTTTATTTTTACTATTAAACTTTCGTAAGAGAAATCATCTACCATAATACTTTCACTAAGTTCTTTTGCATTTTCTATAATTACAGCTGCAAACTCTCTAATATTTTCATCAATTTTTGCAGCTATTGCATATTCTTCATTTAGTAACTCATTTCTAAATGTGTATATTACTTTTCTTTGTTCATTCGCAACATCATCATATTCTAAAAGGTGTTTTCTCGACTCAAAATGCATAGCTTCAACTTTTTTCTGTGCATTTTCAACAGCTCTTGTTACCATACCAGATTCAATATGTTCACCCTCTTCAAGACCTAATCTACTCATAACGCCAGCAATTTTATCGCTCCCAAAAATTCGTAAAAGGTTATCTTCAAGAGAAAGATAAAATTGCGATTCACCGACATCACCTTGTCTACCAGCTCGACCACGAAGCTGATTGTCTATTCTTCTTGATTCATGTCTTTCTGTCCCTAAAATCATCAGTCCACCAAGCTCTAAACACTCATCAGGCAGCTTAATATCAACACCACGACCAGCCATATTTGTAGCAATAGTTACAGCACCTTTTTGTCCTGCATCTTCAACAATTTTACCCTCTTTTTCATGCTGTTTTGCATTTAGAACAGTATGCGGTACTTTTGCTTCTTTTAGTAAAGCGTGTAAGTATTCAGACTTTTCAATTGATGCTGTTCCAACTAGTATAGGCTGACCTGTTTTTGAAACCTCTTTGATTTTATTACAAACAGCTACAAACTTTTCTCTTTCAGTTTTATAAATAAGATCATTTCTATCAATTCTAGCAATAGGAACATTTGTAGGAATAGAGACAACATCAAGGTTATAAATCTCTGCAAATTCTGTAGCTTCTGTTTGAGCTGTTCCCGTCATACCTGCTAATTTATTATACATTCTAAAATAGTTTTGGAATGTAATATCTGCTAATGTTTGAGACTCATCTTGTATTGCTACACCCTCTTTAGCTTCCAAAGCTTGGTGAAGTCCATCAGAAAATCGTCTCCCTTCACTTAATCGTCCTGTAAACTCATCTACAATAATAATTTCGTTATTTTGTACAACATAATCAACATCTTTTTCAAAAATATTATGTGATTTTAATGCTTGATCTAAATGATGAGAAAGTGATGCATGTTCTAATGAATACATATTATCTACATCAAAAAGCTTTTGTGCATTTAAAATACCCTCTTCTGTTAAAAGAACACTTTTATTTTTTTCATCTACAATATAATCACCTGTAACTATTTCCGGTTCATCTGCTTTTTTAGTTTCAGTTTTTTCACCTTTTGTAAGAGCTAAAGCTACTTCATTTGCTTTTAAATAATCAGTACTTTTGTGATTTGTAGGACCAGAAATAATAAGTGGTGTTCTTGCTTCATCAATTAAGATAGAATCAACTTCATCTACAATAACAAAATTGTATTTTCTTTGTACTTTTTCGTCGAGTGAATAGTGCATATTATCTCGTAAAAAATCAAATCCGAACTCATTATTTGTACCATATGTTATATCTGCATTATATTGCTCTTTTCTATATGATTCATCACTTATTTCACCTGTTAATATACCTGTACTATATCCTAAAAATTCATAAAGAGGTTCTAATTCTTTAGCATCTCTGCTGGCTAAATAGTCATTTACTGTTACAACATGTACACCCTCACCAGTCATTGCATTAAGAACAACAGCTAAACTTCCAACAAGTGTTTTACCTTCACCTGTTTTCATCTCAGCAATTCGACCTTCATGTAAAACCATTCCTCCAATAAGTTGAACATCATAATGTCTCATACCTAAAATTCGTTTACTAGCCTCTCTTGTAATAGCAAAACTTTCATTGAGTACTTCATCTAATGTTTTTGTTTTATCTTGAACTTCTTGTTTGAGTTTATTGAAATTTTCTTGTAATTCTTCGTTTGTTAAACTACTAAATGATTCTTCAAGTGTAGTAATAAGAAGAGCTCTTTTTTTGTATTTTTTTATCTCTTTATCATTTTTTGTTCCAAAAATTTTTGAAAATATTTTTATCATTTGTGATTATTCCTTAATGAATTTAGTTATCGTAATTAGTTTTTACTAAATATTTTATCTAAAAGTAACTGAAAATGGTTTTAGAGTAAATTTTGTAATACTCTATTTAATTCAAATCTATCTATAGGCTTGGATAAGTATTCATCCATACCAGCTTCCAAAAACCTTTTTTTATCTTCTGATAATGAATTTGCAGTTAATGCTACAATTGGTGTGTGTTCTATAGTGTGTGTTTTTTCATAATCCAAAATTATTTTACTTGCTTCTAGTCCATTCATTTTAGGCATATTTTCATCCATTAAAACTAAGTCATATTTATTTATTTTAAATATATCTACTGCTTCCTCACCATTATTCGCAATATCAAAAGTTATATTCATCTGTTTTAAAATAACACTCATTAGAATTTGATTTGATTTATTATCCTCAACAAGTAATATTTTCTTATTTTCGAATGTAATTTTGTCTATTTTAGTATCCGTTTTTTCAACTAGGGTTCCAATCAAGACAGGGATAGTAAAATAAAACTCACTTCCTTTTCCAATTTCACTACTAACTTTGAGTCTTCCGCCTAACAATGATACTAACTCACTACTTATTGATAAACCAAGACCCGTGCCTCCATATTCTCGTGTAGTAGAGTTATCTTCTTGATTAAATGCTTCAAAAATATGTTTGAGCTTCTCACTTGCTATACCTACACCTTCATCTTTAACAGAGATATCCAAATAATTATCTCTATATGAAATAGTAATATAAATATTTTTCTCTTTATGCGTAAACTTAATTGCATTACTCACTAAATTCGATATAACTTGTTTTATTCGCAAAGGATCGCTATTAAGTGATAGAGGAACATTTTTTGAAATATCCAAATGTAAACTAATATTTTTTTGAGAAGCTTTGGCTTCAAAAAGATGTGTAATAACTTCAAACTCTTTTTTTACCAGAAAATCATGCTTATCAAGGTTCAATTTGCCACTTTCTATTTTACTAAAATCTAAAATATCATCTATAATACCGACTAAATGATGACTAGAGTCGTTTACAATTTTTAAATATTCTTTACTTTTTTTATCGGTAACTGTTTCAGATAAAAGCTCAACAAAACCTAAAATTCCATTGAGTGGCGTTCGTATTTCATGAGACATATTTGCTAAAAATTCTGCTTTTACACTTGCTGATTTTATAGCTTTATCTCTTTGTTCATTTGCAATTTTATTTAAGTTTTCTAGTTCAATTTTAGACATTTCTCTTTTATAAAGATATAATATTAAAAGTAAAAAAAGCAAAACCACCAATAATAATTTAATATAAAATTCATCATAAATGCCACGAATACACTCACATTTCGTATAGGAGATAATATATCCTATATTTTCATTTTGTATATTCTGGATTGGTAATAAACTTACATAATAATGTAAATCACTGAATTCAAAAAACTCTATTTTACTTTTGTATTCTAAAAAATAAGCAGTGTCAAATTTTTCACTTAACATAGTATTTATTTTACGAAATACACTCAAACTGAAAATATCTTTTTGAAACTCTGAGTTATTTTTATAATTTAAAAAAGAGTTTACCTCATGAAAGAAATTTTCGTTAATAGTTGATTGTTCATAATTCTTTCGTTCACCTGAAAATACTTTTCCATCGACTACTTCTTTATTTAGAATCATATATTGAAATATTTTATAATTAGTCATGGAGATTTTATTAATAGCATTGAAACCTATACTTATTTCAACACTACCGATATGTTCTTTCTCTAAAATTAACGGATATACAAATCTATACCCATTAAATATTCTCCCCTCTTCAAAACCATCTATTGCTTTTAAATTTTTATTTACAAAAACAATAGAGTTACGAATATCACTTAAATCATCTCCATATTTATTTGGTTTATGAAATCTCAAAAAACTTTTATTATCTGGTAAGTGAAAATGCAACTGTTTGATACCATACTCTTTTAAATGTGAATAGAAGTGTTCTAGTTTCTTATACAACAGTTTTCTATATTTATCTTGTTCAATTGCACTTTTTGAATCTAAAGCTTTTTTCTGTAATAACAAAACATCTTTATTGTCAATAATACTTTTAAAGATAAAACTATTTGATGTTTTATACTGATTAATAATAGAATTTATTTGGCTTTCATGTTGCTCTTTTGATTTAGTTTTTAAAACATCAATTTGTTTGTTTTTTTCAAAAATCAAATACAAAATCACTGCACACAAAATCACAATCATAATACTTAAAGAGTAAATAACTTTTTTCATATTGGCTTACCTGTATAATTTTTATATTTATTTAAAAGTATAACATACTTCTTATTTATTGTAAGCATCAGGTATAAAGTACATTACTGTCTCATAAATACCTTCCATATAATGACGCAAATAAATTTTATAATTTGAATTTATTCGTAATACTTTTTGAGGTACTTTATACCAATCTTCAGCTTTATGATATATACAAATTGCTAAAACAGGAGAATACTCAGATATAGTTCTTTTAGCACCTTCTATTGCATTTTGTTCGGCACCTTCTATATCCATTTTAATAAAATCTACTTTTTCAGTCATCATATTATCGATACTGTTTAAATTGCTAGCTTGATAATCATGTGCACAATTATTTTGTGTTGTTTGGATTTCATGTGAAAACTGTTTATTAATACCTAGTCCGCAATTAATAAACTCTATATTTTCATATTGAGAAAAATTTCTTTTAGCAATATTTATATGAAGAGTATTAGGTTCAATACAATATATTTTTTTAAAATCGGGGAAATTTTGAATAATATAAGGAACAGTATCTCCCACATAAGCTCCGCCATCAACAAAAGTAATATTTCTTAGAGTTGGAAGTATCTCTTTATCAAAATACTGTTCTTCATGATTATTACTAAAACCTTGCATAAAGTCAAAATCAAAAGATATTTTAAAATTGATTAATTTTTCAAATACCATTTTTGATCTTTCATCAGCAAGTAAAGTATACAGATTTTCATATTTTTCTTTATTATGTAAAAAATCTTCTTTAAAGTCAATTATAAAAGGAGGTTCAGCCAAATCTAATTTACTATATTTAAAAAAAGCCAAATAACTTAGATGGGTATAACCTAAATCATCTAGTTTATTTTTCACCTCCAAAGGACTACCATTTGAGACCCAAAGAATAATCGAATTTTTAGGAACATCATCTATTTGAAGTATCTCTTTTTTTCTTGATGTTTGTACTCTTGTAAAATCATCAATAACACCATCAATCTCTACATGTTTTAAAACACTTTTTGTAAGTTTATTTATACCCAAGATATATTTTTTGACAGTTTTATCATACAAAAACTTATTTGAAAGTTCCTTTTCATCTTCATTATAATAATTTTGATTGATAATATTTTGCACGATTATATAATACCTATTAAATTATATTGAGTCTGGACAAATTGATATTTGATTTCTACCATTGTTTTTACAAGTATATAAACCATCATCTGCTTTTTTAATCATAATGTCTAAAGTATCAAATACACCATAACAAATACCGATAGAAGTCGTAAACTGTATTTTCAAATCATTGATATCAATGATATTTTTTTCAAAAGCTTTTCTAATATTTTCAAAAAGTATTTTAGCTTCGTCCAAAGTAGTATTTTCTAATAATACACAAAATTCTTCACCACCAAAACGAGCCATGAGTGCAGAATCATCTAAATATTTATTTAAAATATTGGCAACCTCAATAATGGCAACATCTCCAATATCATGCCCATAAGTGTCGTTAATATTTTTAAATTTATCAATATCAAACATTGCTACGACAAGATTTGTTTTCTGCTTTTTAGCTTTTTTAAATATGATTTCACCCTGATCAAAAAAATATCTTCTGTTATAAGCACCTGTTAAAAAATCTTTATTTGCCATATCTTTTGTTTTTTGGAACAAGTCTAATAACTCTAAGTTTGAACTTATTCTTGTGATAAGCTCAATATCGCTGTAAGGTTTTGTCAAGAAATCATTTGCACCAACACTAATAAGATGAGAAGACAACTCTTCATCCTCATATCCACTCAATGCAATTATTGCTAACTCATCTTTGTCAAAATCTTCTCTAATTTTTAAAATGAGTGCCATCCCATCCATTTTTGGCATATTATAGTCCGTAATAATCAAAGAAAACTTTACATCAGAGTTTTGCAAAATCCCATAAGCTTCTAATCCATTTTTGGCAGTTATAACATTAAATTTCATTTTTTTTAAAACATCTGAGATAAGTGTTAAATCTACAATAGCATCATCAACCAATAAAATATTTGTTCCTTGGTGTTTTAAAATTCGAAGTGCACAATCAACAGCATGATCAATACCTCTTTTACCATTTTTTAAGATATAATCAATAATATTATTTTTAATTAATATTTTTTTAAGACTCTCGTTTATAGTCGCAGTAAGAACAATTGTTGGAATATTTTTTTTCATAGCATAGTCAACAACTGCCCCAGACTCAACTTCAGGTAAATTTAGATCCAATATAGCAACATCTATATTTTGCGTTTTATCAAGGATATGTTTAATTGCTTCTTTGTAGGAAAGAGCTGTCAAGATATTTATATTTTTAATTTTTCTTTCTATTTTATCTCTTAAAATACTTATAATAAGAAAATCATCATCAACGATTAATATCGTTTTTTTACTGTACATTAAAAAATCCTTAGTTATATTTACTTAATATAGGTCATTATAACATATATAATATTTTATAAAAGGGTTTTAAAGCACTATTTCAAATACAGCATAATTATCTTCATTGTAAGCTGATATTTTTCCACCATGCTCTTCAACTATCTCTTTTGCAATATTCAGCCCAAACCCCATACCCTTGTCAACTTTAGTACTTATAAACGGATCAAATATGTTTGATATAATATCATTAGGTATACCGTTGTTAGCATTATCTTTGAACTTAGTGATTACCTTTTCTTCATCGTAACTAATGTCAATAATCATTTTTCGTGCATCATATTCTTTATCGCTTGTTTCAAATTCATCACAAGCATTATTTAATATGATAATCCATACCTGCTCAAGTTTTTCTTTAATCATACTTCGCGAAAATTGTTCAAAGTTTTCATCTAAATTCAAATCAAATTTTTTATTATTGATTATGATAGGCATAAGGTGTTTTGCTCTATTATAAATCATTCTTGTAGAAAAAACAATAGTAGCATATAAGTTTTCATTATGAAAAGAGTTTTTCCCTTTTTTTGCTATTTCTCTAGTATTATCGATAATATTTCTAATACGATTAAGTCCACTATCTATTATCTTATGGGTTTCCAAAAGTGATAACTTAATCTTCTCATTCCCTTCGATATCTTCTATATCATAACTCATAAGTTCAAGATTTGATTTCATATAAGTTAGTGGACTATTTATTTCATGGGTTATTCCTGCAGCTATTTTCCCTATAGAAGCTAGTTTCACATCTTCAAGTTTTTTTTCAATAGCTTTATTTACTTTCTCTTCTAATTCATTATTATTCAGTTTAAGTTCTTTTTTTGTTTCCAAAAACATCAAATATAAGTTCAAAAGAGAATTCACTCTTATAATTAAAGCACTTTTATCAAATGGCACTGAAATAAAATCACTTATTCCAGATTGCAAAGCTTGTACTTTTTGATCTTGATTATCTAATGAACTTATCATTAAAATAGGTATATCTCTAGTCGATGGAGTATTTCTTAGTATCTTAATAGCTTCAAACCCATCTATTTTAGGCATAAGTGCATCTATTAAAATAATATGTGGCGATTTCTTTATAGCTAAACGAACACCCTCTTCTCCATCTGCAGCTTCAAAAAATTGGTATTTTGCATTTGACTTGAGGGTTAGTTTTATCAATAACCTATTTGATTTTTGATCATCAACAATTAAAACTTTAGGAATCTCTTTTAAATACATTGAATATTATTAACAAGTTCATTTAATTCAGAATATATAGATAAGTAATCTAACTCTTCTTTTTCTCTTACTTTTGTTTCCAATGTTTTTGCAAGCGAAGCTATATCTACTAAAGTTAAATTAGCAGCACTCCCTTTAATAGCATGTGCTGCATTCAATATCTTTTCTTCATCATTATGTTCAATTGCAACTTTAAGTGTTTCTAAAGACTCTCTTGCACTCTCCACAAAAACCCCCATCAACATCTCTACATCTTCTATATCAAACTCAAGTTCATCTGCAATTTTTTGTAGGTCTATATCTTTATTCATATTTGAATCCTATACTTTTATAAATCAATTATATAAAAAATATAATTATATAAGTATTAAAGCAGATTACAATAAGAGTATGCTAACATTCTAAAAATCCAGACAAAGGTTTCTTATGAACTTTACAAAAAAATTCTTTTTATTTTTTATCATTACGCTACCACTATATGCCAATAATTTCCAAAATATCAAAACACTTGAAACAGACTTTATTCAAACTATTCAAAATCCATCTGGAACAAAAGTATATTATGAAGGTAAATTACATATAAAAGAACCGAGCCTTATCAAATGGGAATATAAAGAACCTGTTCAAAAATATGTATATATCAAAAAATATACCATTACTATAATCGAACCAGAGTTAGAACAAGCAATTGTGACAAAAATAGATAACGAGATTAATATACTAGCACTTTTAAAAAAAGCAAAAAAAATATCACAAAACTCATATATCTCATGGTTTAATAATATTGAGTTTAATATATCACTCCATAACAACCGTTTGAAAAGTATTTCATACAAAGACGAGTTAGAGAATAATGTGTTCATAGAGTTCACTCAAGTAAAGCAAAACGATATTATAGAGGGCGAAATCTTCAAATTTCAAATTCCATATCATTATGATTTAATTAAAAAATAAATTTTTAATAAATATTCGATATAATGCTGCAAAGGTACAACAAGCAATAGCTTGAATATTTATTCAAGAGGAAAGTCTGGGCTGCCGTGAAGTATGGTTCCATCTAACTGATGGCTAGGGTAACCTAAGGGAAAGTGCAACAGAAAGTAAACTACCTCAATCTTGGTTAGATATGGGGAAAAGGTGAAACGGTGGGGTAAGAGCCTACCAATGTTTTGAGTAATCTTAACAGTTATGTAAACCCAACTAGGCAGCAAGAAGAGATGGTATAAACTTCACAATGATAGCTCTTCGCTAGATTGATTTAGTGATAAATCAAGTAGATAAATTATTGCTTACTACAAAACTCAGCTTATCGTTGTACCTTTTTACATATTTAAGCATTATTTTATTTGAGTATTTTCTCAAGCATATTATTTACAGACTCGTCAAAGCTTTTATTGATAGCTAATACAAATGAATAGGGAGAGTTGTCTTTTAATTCTTTTTTTGTATTGTATATAAAAACTTTTCTCTTTTTTCCATCTTTTTCTAAATAAAATTTTATGTTAAAAATTGCATACGATTTATCTTTTTCTACACTATTATAAATATCTGTCACCTCTGTTTTTAGTGTATAAGATATATCTTTTTTATTTTTTATAATGTTGGTCTCTTGAAAAATATTACTCGACTCAACTGCCTCTACTAAAGTATCATTAATCATGTCAGAAGGTTTACTTATCCATTTATTAATAGCATATTTTTCAAAGTGATATGCTTTTGTACTATACCATATTGAATAAGTATCAAAACTTTTTTTTACCAAAGGTTTTTTTATATATATTGTATCTAATATAGGAGTATCTATACTATGCTTTGTATTAAAATCTATTGCATATTTATTTGTATGAGTAGTTGTTGTTTTTAAACTACATGCTGTGAAAAAGCTTATAACAACTACAAAAAAAATTATTTTGAACTTATTTTTCATCTATCTCTCCTGGTCCATATTGAATTTTCTTTTGTTTCAAAAAAAGATCACTAGGACTCTCTTCTAATGAATGTAAAAGGTTTTCTGCTTCTAGTACAGTTTCATTTAAACTATTCAGAACCTCGTCTAAGTTATCTAAACTTTCACTTGTAATATTTTCAATATCAAATTTTCCATCTTTTAGCTCTTTTAAAAATTCATTCGATAACTCTTTGAAACTTTTAGCGCTACTATTTACACTCTTAAATGAGTTATTACTAGTATCAACTAAGTGAGAAATATTTTCTAATAATTGATCTATTTTTTTCTCATTTTTTACAAGATATTGGGTAAGTTGTTCTATATTTGTTGCACTTTTTTCACTTTTTATGAGTATATTTGAAAACCTATCAATATTTTGATTGTTGAGTACTTTATCTATTTGATTTAATACTTTCATAAACTTTTGGCTTATTATGTGAGTAGAATCAAAAAAAGAAACTAAATCCGATGCTTGTGAGTTAATCACTTTTATCCCTTGTTTGTTTTCTGCTAAAATTGGTGAATTTTGTGTACCACCTTTTAATTCTATATATTTCAAACCTGTGATTCCTAAGTTTCCTAATATAGCGTAATTGTCTACTTTTATAGGTGTTCCTTTTTTAATAAGAATATCTATTTTTATCTCTTCTGAATTGTTTGGATTAATTTTTATCTCATGAACATTTCCTACTTCAAAACCTTTATATTTTATAGAAGATCCGACACTAAGTCCTGAGATTGATTCTTTAAAATATACAGAATACTCATCAAATTTTTTTTGCTCGAAACCATATTTGCCTAACCAAAAAATAGTTGACAAAAGTAATATTATAAAAAGTATTATAAAAATTCCTATTTTTAAAAAATTAATTTTACTATCCATTTTAGCCCTTTTTATTTATCAGAAAATCTTTGATCTCTTTATTATTACTATTCATAGCTTCAGTAATATCTCCATCAAAAATTATATCTTTTTTTAGTATAATAAATCTATCAAGTACTGTTTTAATTGTGTCTAAGTCATGTGTTATTATGACAATTGTAATATCTAAAACATCTCTTAGATAAAGTATAAGTTGATTTATCATTTGTGTACTTGATGGGTCTAAACCACTCGTTGGTTCATCCAAAAACAAAATTTTTGGATCAAGTGCTAAAGAGCGAGCAAATGCAACTCTTTTTTTCATCCCTCCACTTATTTCAGAAGGATAAAGATTTGCACAGCTTTTAGGAAGTCCTACTATTTTTAAATTAGTATATGCAATCTTTTCAATAATATCATCAGATAAATCCGTATATTCTTTCAGTAAAACACTTATATTTTCAATTACTGTTAAAAAAGAAAACAAAGCACCAAACTGAAAAAGATATGAAAACTCTTTTTTAATCAAATGACTCTCTTCTAAACTTAACTTGGAAACATCTTTATCAAAGATTTTGATAGTTCCTTTTTGAATAGTATTTAGCATCACAATTTGTTTAACTAAAACAGATTTTCCAGAACCACTCCCTCCTAAAATTCCAAATATCTCTTTTGATTGTATAGAAAAGGAGATATTGTCATGAACAATATTAGTTCCAAATTTAGTTGAAAGATTTTCTACTTTTACAAACTTCATCATATGCCAATCTCTGTAAAAATAACAGAAAAAATAGCGTTCAAAGCAATAACAGAAAAAATAGCATTTACAACACTCAAGGTGGTATATTTTCCAATACTTGTAGTATTATTTTGAACTTGAAATCCCCTATAACATCCTATAATTGCAATTGCGATACCAAAAAAAACTGCTTTTATTATACCTATCAAAAAATGTTTCAATGCAACTTCTGATTCAATTCTATGAATAAAATCCATAAATGATACATTCAAATCAATATAAGCAATTAACATTCCTCCTAATATACCAATAACATCTGCAAAAAAAACCAATAGAGGTAAAGAGATAACTAAAGCAAAAACACGGGGAAGTGTCAGAAAAAGAGTAGGCTCAAAATCCATTGTACGCATTGCATCAATCTCATCAGTTATTTTCATAGCCCCTATTTCAGCTGTGAACGCACTTGCGCTTCGTCCTGCAATAACTATAGCTGTAACAAGAGGTGCTATCTCTCGAAACATAGTGATAGATATCATCTCCACTATAAAAATATTAGCACCAAATTTTTCAAGTTGAACCGCCCCTTGATAAGCAATAACCACTCCAACTAAAAAAGAGGTAGTTCCGACAATAAACAAAGCATTAATAGCTGATGTTTCAATATATTGAAACATCGCTTTAAGTCGTATTTTTTTTGGATTGATTAAAGAATAGATAAAAAAGAAAAAGACTTTTCCTAAAAATTGAGTAAAATCTACAAAAGAGGAGAAGTAGTTAGAAACTTTTTGTTCTAAAGTCTTAACAAACTTTCTTGTAAAAGTATTTTGCTCTTTCTTGATTAATCTATTTTCTTGATAGTTTTTTTCATAAAATCTATATTTGGATTCAAATTTCTGTAAATTTTTTACAACAACTGTATTTTCTATAAACTTTCTAGTAAATGAAATAATATAAATAAAAGAAGCACTATCACACTCATTGAGATCTGCGAAATCTAAAAATATCTTCATATTATTTGTAAGTTTAAGTTGGTTTATCTCTTCAATATTTTGACTTAGGGTATCTTTTGTCCAGTTATTTAATAATAATATCTCAAAAGTATCTTCTGATATTTGATTGAATTTAAAATTATTATAACTTTTCATGATACCCTTCATAAATTACTTTTTTGGTATACTATTAGTCTCTTTCTCAAATGAAATATCTAAAAAATGCTCTAATGAATCATCAAGAATCTCCAACCAAGGCTGAGGAAGTTCTGGTGCCATATTGTTTGTTAAAGTAGAACGGTATGCTTTCTCTCTAAAACTCATAATACCAGCTTTTTTATCTTTTTTCCACTCTTTGAAAATATCACCTTGTTTTTCTACATGAAATTCAGGATAATCAGTTGCATCTACCAACTCACGAATATAAGCAGCTTGGAAATCAATCTCTTCATTTACAGTTTGCACTTTAGAGTATGTGTCTAACCATGTTTTTTCATCTTTTTCTCTTATATCTAACTCAGGTAATTCTATTTTTCCTAACATCACATCTCGTGCATACCAAGCTTGTGCATCAAACATATTAAAAGTAAAATACTGGTCTTGCATCCCTAAATAGATAAGTTGAGGATTTGATTGCCAAAAAACACCTTTATAAAGATTCGCAGGATATAAACAATTGTTTGTTTCAAGACGGAGTGAATCTGGCATAAATGGAAAATGAAAAAGATATCCTGTACACATTATAATGGCATCAAAACGCTTACTTGTACCATCAGTAAAATGAGCAATATCATCTTCAAAATGTGTGATCAGAGGAGCTTCTGAGATACCCTTCGGCCAATCATAACCTAACGCTTGCGTTCTATAACTAATTGTAATTGACTTTGTTCCATATTTGTAACACTGTGTTGCAATATCTTCAGCAGAATAACTTCCTCCAATTAAAAGAATCTCTTTATTTTTAAATTCTAAAGCATCACGAAAGTCATGAGCATGCAAAACACGATTTGGAAAATCTTCTAACCCTTTAAAATATGGCATATTTGGTGTAGAGAAATGTCCTGTAGCAACCACTACATAATCAAACTCATTTACTTCTTGTTTTCCTGTTTTATGATTCATCACTGTAACCGTAAACTTCTTCGTTTCATCATCAAAAGTTACCCAACGAACTGGACAATCAAATTGAATATATTGAGAGATATTTTGCTTATTGATACGACCTATGATGTAATCTTTTAAAACAGCTCTTGGTGGATAAGATGCAATAGGTTCACCAAAATGTTCTTCAAAAGAATAATCAGCAAACTCCAAACACTCTTTAGGACCATTTGACCATAAATAACGATACATACTTCCATGAACAGGTTCTCCATACTTATCTAGACCTGTTCTCCAAGTGTAGTTCCACATACCACCCATTTCACTTTGTTTTTCATAACAAACGATTTCTGGTAAATCTTCTACTCCATTTAACCTTGCAGCTTCAAAAGCACGCAATTGTGCTAAACCACTAGGACCTGCACCTAATATAGCTATTTTTTTATTATTCAAATATTTTCCTTCTTTTATAAATCAATATTATTATAACATCTTTTTGCTATAGTACAAAAGATTGTCTTATTGATAATTATGTCGTTCAAGAAATCTTTTTGCTTGAATATATCCATTGTCCTCAGCTTTTTGCATCCAGTAAATTCCCTTTTTTTTATCTACTTCAACACCATGTCCATAATAATAAAAATATCCTATATAATACATAGAGAGATTGTCTTTTTCTTTTGCACCTAAAAGATAATATTTCATAGCTTTTTTATAGTCTTGGTCTATTATTGTTCCAGCACGATAAAATTCTGCCAACTTTCTTTGTGCAAATTTATTTCCTGAATCTGCTGATTTTTCTAATAACTCAAAAGATTTATCATAGTTTTTAGAAGTCCCCTCACCACTATAATACATCATAGATAAATTAAACTGAGCAACTGGATCATTCTTTTTTGCAGCTTCAGTATACCAATATATTGCTTTTTTATAATCTTTATCTACATTATTTCCGAAATAATAAAACTTAGCTAAATTATTTTGTGCCGCTATAGACCCTTGATTTGCAGCTTTTTCATACCAGAAAAGTGCATCTTTCATATACTTATCAGTTTGCTTGGACTCATAATACAAACCTAAATTAAGTTGTGCAACGATATATCCTCGATTTGCTGCCATTGTATAATAATTCAGTGCTTGAGTAATATTTTTTTCTCTATTTATTCCATGTTCATACATATAGCCCAAATTATTTTGTGCTTCTACACTGCCTAATGAAGCAGCTTTTTCATACCAGAAAAAAGCTTGTCCAAAATCTTGTTCAACAGCAATACCTTGGTAATACATCAGTCCTATGTTAAACTGTGCATCTACATCTCCATTAATTGCTTTTTGAAAATACTTTTCAAAAGTTAGTTTCTTTTCATATTTTTCATTAGCATTTACGATAAAAGTAAAACAAAAAATACACATGTATATAAATATTTTATGATACATAACTTATCTGATTGTAGTGTTAGTTTCTAAAACACTATCTTCTTCATCCCACTTAGGTTTTGTAATGTTAAAATCTCGTTTTTCGTATTCTGTGATTTTAAAACTCTGCATTGTTATATTTTTATCTTCAACTCCATCTTGTGATTCGGTTATCGGATTATGAATAATTTGCTCTTCTAACATCCTATTATTTTTTGTTGTAGGAATATAAGAGGTATTAATTTTGATTTTTTCTATATTTATATTTTGACTATTAGTAGAGGTATTCAAATCTATAAGGTCATATACTTCTGCATTATTATCCGACAAATCTATAAAATCACAAAAAACTTCATTAATATTATCATAACTACAACTTTCCCAATCTTTGTTCAATCCTATTAAATAATCTACTCTAGACCAAAACAGTTCATAGGCATTGCTAGTAAGTGGTATGTATGTTTTATCCTCATCATCTATCCCATAAGTTTGATACAAAGATAAAGTAGCTTTGAGGTTTTTATTAGTTTTATTTTGATCAACCACAAATAAAGAATGATCATTTCTTATCTTCATATCGTATATTCTATACACAGCTTTTGTTTTTGTTACATTAAGTTCATTTCTATAAGCATCTATAATAAAAGCATTTTTATCAGAAAGTGTAAAAACTCTTTTAGCTGCATGCAGTAATTGATCTTTTGTAATATTATTATCAAAATATTTAGAACTACCTTTATATGGATCTTTAGAAGAACATCCCACTAACAAAAATATTGTTATAAAACTTATCATCAAAATGTATTTATAATTTTTTTTATCTACTTGTTGCATATAATCCCAACCTGCTTAATGTTTTATAATCACTATCTGATTTTACAAAATCACCTAAAATATATATATTATTCATCTCGCCATATAATATAATACTTTTTACTGCATGTTTTTTAACTCTATCACTATCAATATTACTACAATAATCTTTATCTAATCGTATATAATCTATCTCTAACTTATTTAACTCATCGAGTGTAAAACTATCGAGTGTAAATCTTTTTAATAATATTTGTGAATCAAATTTATGAATAATCTCACTCAAGCTTTTAAAACGCTCTAAATTTTCTTTTGCATTTAAAGCTGTTACACTAAAAATAAGATTATTTTGTGCAATCTCATTATAGAGTAAAATTCCCTCAAGCCATGATAAAAACTTTCTATCAGTTAAAGATTTCATAGAAAGATTGATGGCAATTTTATATTTTATTTTTTCATCTTTTAGATAGTTCAACACTTTTTCAATTAAAATTTTATCAAACTCAGAAGAGAGTCCTAACTTTTCTGCTACAGAAATAAAAATACCTATAGGGAACATCTCATAAGTATTGGTATCTAAGATAATAGGAGATGCATCTTGCATAATTATTTTATTGTCACTGTCCATTTCAAATGTATCATAAATAAATCGAATTGTAAAGTCTTCTCTTTGTATTATATCTTGTACAATTACTTCCATTTTTTTAGTTTTTTCTAAAAGTTCTGCATTATCTGAAATAACAAAAAGTTCTTTTTTATTTTTAGAACACTCCATATACGATTCATGTGCACTTCTTAGAATAGAATCAGCTGTACCATAGTTATCAAATGGAGTAGCTCCAAAATAAACAACATCACCGTCTATTAAATATTTTCCTTTTATATGATCTTGTAAAGAATGAGATATCTTATAAAGCATACTTTTAAGTTCTTCTAAATTATCCAAATCAACAATCAAAGCAAATTCAGCACCATAAAATCTATAAACGCTACTTTTTATTTTAGGAAATTTTTTTAATAACTGTACAATTGTATGTCCAAATTCTTTTATGAGATTATTTGCATCATTACTTCCATTTTTGTTTGCATAACTACCAAGATTATTGATTTTCCCTAAAATGATGTAGCCACTCTTATTTGAAATAAACATAGATTTTATCTCTTTGTCAAAAACTTTTTTATTTGAAAGTCCTGTTATCTCATCTATTAAATCTTTACGAGCTAAAAGTTCTCTGTTTATATTCAATTCGTTTGTTAAACTTGCTACTTTTTTTGACATAAGTTGGAGTTTTTTAAATATAGAATCAGTATGTAATAATTTTGTATGTATATTTTCTAAACGCACATATTTATTATTTAAGATATCTGTAATATACTCTGCAATTTTTTCAAAAGGTTTTTCAATATCTTTTTTTAGTACTTGTGTATAAAATAGATATAAAATAACTAGAGTAATCAAAAATAAACTTAAAGAATAGATAAATATTTTTTTAATAAATAAAATAGTTTGATCTATCAAAGCATTTTTATTTAAAATATATGTAACCTCCACAAAAGGTTTTTCGTCATACTCTATCATAAGTTTTTTGTTTATTTCAATATTATTAAATGTTACAAAATTATGCATCCAAGATTTTTCAGAAATATTTATATCTATTATTTTTTCATGTTTTATTTTTTTATAAAAAGATAAATCAGATGTAGAGTTGTATACATTACCATCATTGTATGCTTGAAACTTTACGGGAACATTTTTTGTCGTATCAAAAAAAACATTTGGAATAAACTCATATATATTTTCACTAATCTTATTAATTTTCCCGTATTTATAATCTGTTGTAACATCACTTAGTTTATAGTTAATATTATTTATTTTATTTGAGTTTAGCACAATAGCTTTCTTTGAAAATACAAATCGTTTATATTTTAGTTCAATCTCTTTTAAAACCTCAATACTCAAAAAAGTTTTTATAGAAGAATCAATTTTTTTAAAATCATTATCTAAAGTTGTATTTTGTAATAATTCTTGCATATAGATAAAAGTACTATAGTTTTGCTTTTCAAATTTAGAAACAGCATCACCTTTTATATCTTCAAAATAGATAAAAAATGTTAAAACAAATGTTATAACAAAAGCAATAATTAAAAATAAAAATGATTTAATAATTGACATCTTAGTTCACTTCCAACTTATTAGATTTAGTGTTATACTTCCAATAAAGGTTTTGTTTATTTGAAATTTTTTCTACTCTTGGTTTGTTTCTTTTTAATTCATAAGGGAGATTTTCTATAGCATTAAGAGCCTCTTCTTCTGATGAGAAAACTCCACTTACTGCTTTAAAATATGTTTTTTCTTTACCAAACTTAAAAAGAAACAAATTCAATTTAGAAGTATATTTATTTTCAAATCTATTTGCATCTTGCTCATAAAATAAAGTAGCTAAATTAATAGTATAATACTCTTTTGAAGCACTTAAAAACTTCTCTTTAAAACTTGCCTTATCCTTAACTTGAGTCTCTTCGATAAAAGGTTCAATTATATTAGATGGTATATCATCATTATGATATTTTTTATATAAATTTTGTTTTGATTCAATAATTTCTATAATAGGTTCATATCTATTTTTTATGCTTTCTAATTGCATTAAACTTTCATTAGCTTCTTCATAAGTTTTAAATACACCATAAAGTACTTTCACCCATTCTTTCTCTTCTCCATAAGAAAAAATAAAACTATTTTCATATATTTTTTCGTTAGTCACCAATTTTTCAGCTTCATTCATTGAAGATAGTGATGTGATATTAATTGTATAATATTCTTGAGGTGCATTTAGAAAACTTCTTTTAAATACTGAATTTGTACTAAATACTTTTTTCTTTTTAACCTTTTTTTGTAACTTTTTCTTCATAAAATTATTATGTTCTGTTTTAATATCTTTGATAGGTAATACTTTTGTGTCAACTTTTGTTATATTTAAATCTTCAACAGATTGATATGCTAACTCTTCTGTATCAAAAATATTATATGCAATATTAGACTTCACCGTATTATTCATTAAGGTATCAAAAATAAAACTATTTGTTGATATGTTATTTTCTTTTGCAAAATCTAAAGCTTGATAAACTTTATCGAAATAATATATCCAAATAGTCCATTTATTCTCATCTGTAGTTAAAAACTTATTTTCAAATGCTAAAAGCTTATCAAGTTTATCTCTTTCAACTATTTTGATTTGATTTTTAGTCACATTATTTTCAATATTTTCACTTATATTGAAATCTGACAAACTCATATTTAAGTCTGTAATTGCACTTTCATTATTTTCAATTACACTTGTCGTATCATCTTCTACAATATCATTTAGAGTGATATTGTTATCTTCATTTTTCTTTTTAGTTATTTGTTTAAGTTCACTTTTTAATAAGTTTTTATAATCACTTCGAGTAAAATCAATATAATTATCTGCATCTATATCTAATCTAAAAAAACTTAATAGTGTTGCTGTACTATCTAAAAGCTTAAAGTAATCAGTAATAGTACTTTTTTTATTATTGATAAGTTCTGTTTGTGCTGAATTAAGTTGTCTTTGTCCTTGAAGAAGCTCTTGAAGATCTTGTTCACCTAATTTGAAACCATCCCAATATGCTTCTACCATATCTTCTGAAGCGGCAACTTCTTCTTTTTTACTTTCAATCGCATTAGTAATTGAAATGATTGATCGATGAAGTTTAGATAAAGACCATTTTAACTTTCTGATCTCCTCTTTTTTTCGAAATCGCAACTCTCTAATTTTTGAATTTATTAATAAAATCTGATTTTTATCTTTTCCTTTATTATAAAAATTATACGAAAATATCATTTGTGCTTTATAATTTTCTTCATCAGTTTCATAATCTTCTTGATCAACTATATCTTCAGCAGATAATTCTAAATCTATCTGCGGTTTAAATGAAGCAGTTGCTTTTAAAAGGTTCATTTTTTCTGCAGCTATATTTAAATCATAGTTTTTTATTGTTATATTATTTTGAATCGCTTTTTCAACTATTTCTTCAAAGTCGTCAACTGTAGTATCAAAACTCTCTTCAAATGGAAATGTTTGCGTAAATTTATCACCTACAACATATTCATAATATTCTAAAGACTCATTAAATTTTGATTGTACTCGAATGAGTTTTGATTCAGCATTTGACACATTTGCTTTTATATTACTTAAATTTCCAATAGAAGTTGCACCTGATTCATACTTAATATTTACTATTTCTAAAATTTCATTTAAACTTTCCATATTCTGAAGATTGACATTGAATGATTGAAAATTAAAAAGAACATCAAAATATGCTTTAATAGCATTTTGAATCTCTTTTGCAATGGTTAAACGATAATTGTTTTTTTCTACTTCATATTTTTTTTCAAGATTTTTAATATTGGCAGAAGTTTCTCCACCTTCATAAAGATTTTGACTTAGCGTTAGTTTATAACTTTCATCATTATAAAACTTTTTTTCTTCATCATTATCTCCAGGTCTTGAATCTGTTCGTGAAATTTTGTAAGTACCATTTAATGACGGTAAATATTCAGCTTTGGCATTATCTATTTTTATTTTTGCTTGTCTTACCTTTTCTCTTGCTGCTTTCGCATTATTACTTTGAGCAACTGTTTCTAATACTACATCTATCAAAGATACTTTTATATATTCATCAGTATCTATAATCCTTGTGTTTAAATTAGTCACAGTACTTTTAATAGTAGATTTTGTTTCTGACAAATTGCTTAAAGGAGTTTCTATATTATTTCCAGAAACTATACAAATTATTATTGTTAAAAGAAAAAGTATTTTATTCATTTTATCTGTTTACCTTAATTTCAATTAGTATATAACCTGATTCATTTTGGGGTAAAGATTCTTTATCTTTATCATCAATGAGTCTAATTCTCACATCACTTTTTTTATAATTTTGTTTTCTTATTAAATTCCGAACATTTAATGTTCTAGCAAGTGAAATTTGTTTTGCAACTGTTGCACTTAACTGATTTGTTGGCTCAAAAGATGATACAATTACCCTATGTTTTGGATATTTATTTTTCATTTTTACAATAAACTCTTTTATTTGAACAATAATCGGATCATCTGCAATAATCTCTTTATCTGCAAAATTTACTATCATAGTATTTTCTTTTTCCATTGTATTTTGTAAAGTCGTTTTATTGTCTTCAACTTGTACTAAATCTTGCCCCACTCTTTCTAGTTCTTTTTTTTCTTGAACTTCACTAATAATACTTGACTTCATAATTTTTTTCTCTTCAGACTTCTGAGCTTTTTGAAGTTTTTCAACCATATTTGCATGTGATGATGACTCTTGTACAACTTGATCTGTAGCAACTGTACCTGTATATGATACTTTAAATTTAAATTGAGCATAGTAACCTAAATTTACAATAAGAATTAACATAAATAATAATAAAACTAAAATAGTTGAAGAGAAGATATCCACAAAAGGTGGCCAGGGATTAAATTCTTCTAAACATCTTTTTTTAGCCATTATTTCTCAATTGTAGTGTTTTGGTTTGTTTCATTTTTAGTATTAAGATTATTTATTAATACCGACAACATTTCATTGTTTTTTTCTTGTAATTCAATAAGCTTTTTTACAGTTTTATTTTCATTCATTATAGCACCTGAAACCTCTTGTAAAGATTCCTCCATAATATTTGCATTTGAAAATTGATTGATATTTAACTCTTTTAAACCTGTAGATATCTCTTCAAGTATCATCATTTGTTTTTGAGTTGTTTCATTTCCATTATCTATACTTTCACTCAACATCCCAAACATCGCTTCATTTGATTTATTATACTTTTCCATTTGATTAGATAAAGCACTAATATTATCTACAAAAAGATCCATCATACCACCTGACATACTGTTTGCAGGTGCACCTGATGTATTATTAGTACCAAGAGAACCATCTTTGTTAAAAACTTGTCCCTCAACGATTTGACCTTTCATCCAATCATTAACATCTTCTAAAAAAATCGCTTCATTTCTTGTAAGTATATATCCCATAATACTTAAAACAATAGCCGATGCAACTCCAAACAAAGAAGAAGCAAATCCTATGGCCATACCACCTAATGGTTGAGCAAATCCTGCAATAACTTCAGCTAGATTGATATCACCTGAAAGTCCTAATATAATAGAACCCATCTCATCAATCGCTTTTAATAAACCGGTAAATGTCCCAAATAAACCTATCATCAAAACAGTACCTGTAAAAAAAGTAATATAAGTTTTTGTATTTGCAAATTTATCGTCTAACCACTCAGATACATCATCAATCTCTTGTTTTGAAAAAAATAAAACTTTTTTTCTTGCTCTATTTTGAAACATATTTGCAATATTGCGAGGAAATACTTTATTGATTCCTTGTAGATAAAACTCTAACTCTTTCCCTTTTTTATATCTTAAAATAGCAAAGGTTCCTGTCAACATAGTGAGTTGAAATGCTGCATTTATAATGATAATAAGACCAATTCCTAGAACTGTTACAATAGCAACATTAAAAGTAATTGTTGCCATAAAAAATGTTATGGCAGTATCAAAATTAGAATATACTATAAAAAATAAAAATATCCATAATACAAAATAAATTTTTAATATTTTAAGTCTTCTCACAACTTCCCCTAAAACATAAATAGCATAATAGAGATAACTAATCCTAATGCTACTGTTGTAACTGTTTTTGTCATATTATCCGCAAGATTCACAAAACCATCTTCTTTGTCAATAAATTCACCCAACATAACCATACCTATTTCTGCACCGTTTATGTCATTTATCGTTTTGTATGTTCTATAATAAATCCCATCTATTAAATAGTCATTTCTTGTCATACTTTTAAAGAGTTCTTTATCAATCTCTCTTATCGATGATGTAAATTTTGTATCATAAAATGATTGTTCAACAACATAATCATTTATCATATTTTTGTATTTTCCATTTTTAGTTTCAAGAGATATTTGAGACAGCATTTTTTTATCTAATAAAAAAACATATTCATCATTAATTTTACTAAAATCTTTTTTATAGTTATGTATTGATTCTTTTACTTCTAATACACCATAAACATTATCATCTTTGATAAGTGGTTGTAGATAAGTGTTATATACTCCGTCAGACATAACTTCAATACCATAAATAGTATTTTTTGACTTAATTACAGAGATAACACTTGACCGAAGAATAGCTTGATTACTACCGAGAGAATAGATAGAAACTTTGTAGTTATTTATACTTTGTTTTAAAAATTGTTCGTTTAGTTGTGTTTCAAAAGAGATAATATCTTCTAGTTTATTTGTTTCAATTTGTTGTAACAAATTATCGTTCATTGAGATAACTAAAGCAATCTTTTTAAACTCTTCTTGTTTTGCATCAAGTAAATTTGTTACTTTTAATTTATACTCTTTTGCCATACTTTGATAGACTTTTTCAGAAACATTACTTGTCATAGTGGTAATAAGATATATTGTTAAAATAATACCTATGATAGATACAACAGTAATTGTGGTAAACCACAAACCTTTATTTCTTTGAAATCTCTCTTTTAAACCTTGAAGATACTTTATAAAACTAAACATACTTTATATTCCTTAAACATATTGACCCACTATCATAGCAAAGCTTATATTATAAAAGAGTAAAATAATAAAAAAATAATATATTTTATAAAATTTATTCACATTAGTCGTAAATTAGTGCTCCCCTAGAGAATTTTTAGTAATATCTTTAAGTGGTTTTAGTAAATAATGCATTACTGTTCTTTTTGTCGTTAGTATATTAATATTTGCTATCATCCCCATCATAATTGGAGAATCATTATCAAACTGATAATCATTTGCTTGAATTTTTACTAAATAATAAGTATTTCCCATCTTATCCATTGTACTATCTGGTGCTATACCTATAAGTTTTCCTTTGAGTAACCCATATTTTGAAAAGTCATAAGATGTTATCTCTATAGACACATCTTGTCCTACCCATATCAATGCTCGATCAGATGTTTTTATTTTTGCTTCAATCATCAAATTATCTTCAAGGGGAGTAATCTCAGCCATTTTATCTCCAGCTTTCACAATACCATTTATTGTATGAAAATAAAGCATATTAATGACACCATTTACAGGGCTAACCACCTCTTTTCTTGTATCTCTGTCTTTATTTGCTTTATTTTTCTCTTGAAGTTTTTTGATCTCTACTTGAATCAAAGAGTACTGATCATATAACTTAGATTTTTCATCTGATTCTACTGTTTTAACTTTTCTTTGCCACTCTTTTATCTCTTCTTTTACTATAGGTATA
>Ga0193963_1000236_pt1 | contig 29164 bp, 30 predicted proteins | sample FB_6_MG_FD_140359 | JGI IMG/M metagenome (GOLD analysis project Ga0193963, IMG submission 140359) | Microbial mat bacterial communities from the Broadkill River, Lewes, Delaware, United States - FB_6_MG | ecosystem: Environmental > Aquatic > Freshwater > River > Microbial mats | place: USA...
GAAAATGGCCCCAATCCCCTCAAATTTTAGGCCAATAGTCCGGCTATTAACAGAAAATTTGAGAAAATTGGTTCTCATTCTCATGAGATTTCGCTTCGATCCCCTAATTTTTAAACAGGCTCTCAGGCAATTTTTCCGGATCGGCCACAAGATTTTTAATCCATTTCTTTGAAAAAAAGCGAGGTAATCCGATAATCAGCTTGAACATTTCTTCCAGGGCAATCAAGGCCATGACACCGTACACGGGCCAATGAAAGACAAACGCACCGATAAACGCCATGGGCACGCCAATGCACCACACAGCACTCAGGTCCATGAGAAAACCGAATTTTGTGTCTCCCCCGCCCCTGAACACCGACACCACCGTTGTAAAATTGGTGGTCTTTGTCCAAAAGATAAGACCTGTTGTCAGTATCAAATAGTAGGCATTGTCGTAAGCTACCGTGGAAATATTGTAAAATCCCAGGATAAAAGGCCTACACAGGATAAGCACAACCCCTGCGCCAAGGGCCATGGGAAGCTGGACCAAAAGCATAAATTTGCCATAGGCAAACGCCCGATTGTATCTTTTTGCCCCAATGCTGTTGCCGATGAGAATGGAACCGGCATGGAAAATACCGAAAAAGGGAACAAATAAAAATTCCTCAAAGGTGGCCACGATATTGACCGCAGCAATGGACTGGGTGCCCATGCGGGCGTAAACCAGTTTGTACATACTCACACCTGTAACCCAGAAAAATTCATTAAGGAACACAGGCCAGCAAGTGGTTGTAATTCGCTTGACAAAGGCAAAATCAAAGGACAGCATTGTTTTTACCGACGCGGCAAGGGGGTAAGGTTTCAGGTAGATGATCGCCGTTAACAGGCCGGCTTCAATCAATTTTGCCGTGCAGGTGCCAATGGCGGCTCCTGTGACACCCATGGCGGGAAAGCCAAAGTTGCCGAAGATCAGGCAGTAGTTGAGCACAATATTTACAACCACGGCGATGAATGAAGAGACCAAAGGCACACCGGCAAATCCCATACTCCGCATATTGGTCATAAAGGAGAAGGTTACGCAAAAAGGAACAAAGGCAAAGCCCACAATACGAAGATATGCGGCCCCAAGACGGACCACTTCGGCATCACTGGAAAAGGCTGAAATCACGGTGGCAGGAAAAAACAACGCTGCAACGGCAAACACAGAACCTATGGCAAATCCTGCCAGGAGCCCAAGACCGGACAATTGGTGGATCCGAGCGACATCCTGTTTGCCCCAGTATTGGGCCGTAAATATGGCGATGCCTGAATGAACGCCAAACTGGATAACAAAAAAGATAAAAACAAACTGATTGGCAATGCCCACGGCGGCCACGGCCGCATCATGAAGCTGGCCGATCATGAGTATGTCGATCACAGCCATGGAACTGGTCAGAAGGAATTGCAGGGAAATGGGTAGCGCCAGGCTGAAAAGCAGGCTTAAAAAAGTCTTGGGGGCAATTCCCTTATCCCTATCTGTGGCGTGCATATAAAAAGGCCTGCTTTCAATAAAAATAAGAAACCCTATATCAGCAGGCATGGCAGGTCAAGGCAATTAAGTGCATGCCATGACCAGCTTTGATTAATGGTCATTTCAACCGTTTTTTTTAAAAAAATAATGCCTGGAAAAACGAGTCAGGTCATATCCCCCCGGCAAGATAGGCCTATTGCTATACTTGCCGGGGGAGGGGGCTATTGAGCCGGAGCAATAGGATAAAGCGCCATGATTTTGCTTACGGCAGCCGGAATTTTTTCTTTTCTGCCGGTTGAATTTTCATTCACGGTGCCTGAGCCGACCCCCTGCCACACCAAATTTTTCCTTTCATGATCAACCACATCGCATACCAGGGTCCCCACGATGTAATCGTATTGATGATAGGACGTCGTGGCAAATCCGCGCCCCCATCCCCAGGGATGGCCGAAAGAATACCCGCCGTACCCGCCGTAATAATCGGTATAGGCGGTCGTCGCCGTTTTTTTATCCGTCACCAGATACAAAGAGACTTCAATATCGCCGCCTGTTTCTACATAGGTTATGCCCCGTGCGTTAAACTCATTGTTGAAAGCGGATTCAATCCGTTTCTTATCCAGGTCATTGAGCAGGTCACTGCTGTTTTTGCTCCAGCCCAGATAGGAATAGGTTTTAAATTTGGTAAAATCAACGGAAGCATCAAAATCAGCACTGACTTTAATGCTGCTGCATGCACCGACAAAAAAGAACAAAATAACGATAAGAAGAAACAGTTTCTTTCTCATGGTTCCCTTCCTTAAATATGGGGTTGAATAAAACAAAACTCTTCGTTTACTCGGATGACCTGCCCTATAATATATCCGGCGCCGGTGACCGGAACAATTTTCAGCGTCCACTCCGCATGGATGTGTCTTTAGATGCGTGATAGAATATCGCGCATCTGTTGTGCTGATAATTGAATGGGAAAATTTTTATTGTCCGATGCTTTGACCACGGTATCAAGATACTGTTCCGTCAGCCCGTACTTACTCAGTTTAGGCAATTGTTCACCCCAGCAATTCATATAGTCCAGGGCAACCTTGAAATCATCGGGCTGGGGAATTGCGTCAATCCCCCTGGAAAGCCAGGCACCCACTTCATCCAGGGCCTCCACCTGCATCTCCTTGGTCAATATGGTAAAAATCCGGGGCAAAAGGCATCCGCATGCCACGCCATGGGGTACTCGGGTAAATGCGCCAAGGGGGCCTGCAATGCCGTGTACGGCACCAAGCCCTGCATTGGCAAGGGTAACCCCGGACAAATATGCTGCCATGGCCAGATCCCATCGTAAAGACAATTCCACGGGGCTTTGGTACAGGTTGTCCGAAAAAAGCAGCGAACCCCGGGCAAACAGGCGAAGCCCCTGTCTACTCAACGCGTGGGTGAGAGGGGTGGCTGCTGTGGAAACACGGGATTCCAGAAGCTGACTGAATGCATCCAGGGCACAGGCAAGGGTCGTTTCAGGCGGGCATCCAATTGCCAGTTCCGGGTCAATGATGGCTGTTGAAGGAATAAAGGCATCGTGGCGGAAGGATTTTTTAAATCCATCCGGCCCTGGGCGGCTGAGCACTGCATTTTTGGTGGCCTCACTGCCGGTACCGGCTGTTGTGGGCAAAGCAATAAACGGAACGGTTTTTCCGTTGGGTTCTTTTGTGCCCACATCCTCCAGATAATCCTGGACTGAACCGTCCTGGCAAAGCATGGCCGCAACCGCCTTGCCTGCATCCAAAACCGAGCCTCCGCCAATACCCACCACGCAACCTGCCTTTAGCCTCTCCGCCTGTTCCGTCAAATCATCAACAATATCCGGACCGGGTTCCCCATGGACGGTCTGTCTTTGGAACTTGCATCCGGCCAGGCGCAATTGGGATTCAAGCCTTTGCCAGGTATTGGTATTTACAAAATGGGCACCGGTAATAAAAAAGACCGGGACGGAGGAATCAAGCAGTCCGGCAAGTCTGTCGATCTCTTTGGGACCGGAATAAAGAACAGGATTAGTGAGATGTTTAAATGTTTTCATAATTCGACCTTTTTCCGTATGAACGTCACAATTTTGATATTACCATACCTAATAATTTTATCATCAATAATTGCAAATTTCTGATGAAATGCTATTGCCTGAATTTTTTGCTTTAAGGCTTTCACTCTCCTTTTTAATTTGTATTATATATACTTTCAGTGGTATCAGGCATTGGAATATGAAACAAAACATATTAAATCAAAGTCTGGTGTTTATTTTCGGCTTGTTCATCATTGCCGTGGGCGTTGTTTTATCCGTAAAAGCAGATCTTGGTGTCTCGCCCATTTCCTGTACGCCCTATATCTACAGCTTAGCGTTTCCCCTTACCCTGGGCCAGACCACCATTATTCTCAATGTGCTGTTCATTTGCATTCAGATGCTTTTACTTCGCAAAAAATACAGAATGTTCCAGCTGGTTCAATTCCCGGTGGTTTTTCTCTTTGGGTTTTTCATTGATCTGATCATGAAATATTCCGCCTGGATGACACCCAACAACTATTTTGAACAAGCGGTTTTATGCCTGTTAAGCTGTGTGGTCATTGGCATTGGTGTGTTTTTTGAAGTCAAGGCAGCACTCACCTATCTGCCCGGAGAGGGCCTGGTCATGGCGTTGACACAGACCTTTGGGATGGAATTCGGAAAAACCAAAATCGGCACAGACTCCTCTCTGGTCGGCATCGGCATTGTAAGCGCTCTGTTTTTCCTGGGTGCACTGGAGGGTATCAGGGAAGGCACGGTGGTGGCGGCTGTGCTGATCGGCTATATTGTCAGATTCCTGCACATTAGATATTTCCTATTTGAGCAATGGCTGAAGAACCGCAAAAAAAAAATGACACATCAATGATGCTTGTCTTTTTATCCGGGTCCATAAGAAACGAACACGAAAAATTATTGACCTTGATATCAAACAGGTTTACGGTACCCGCCAACATAGTGTTGTCAAATCTTTAGGCAAACGGAATACGGTGCAAATCCGTGACGGTCCCGCCGCTGTAATGGGGTGCACACCCCCCTGTCATGCCACTGGAAAATGTTTCCGGGAAGGCTTAGGGGAAAAAGAGCCACACCCCCTGAGTCAGAAGACGTGCTTTAAGATTTTTGTCATGCAGGACGCGATGGTAAAGGGTTTTGCAGGAAAATGTTCCTGCATGCCTAAAAAACCATGAATTGCTGTAGGACAAATTAGCGAGGTAAAACGATGTCCCTGCTTGAACAGACCATTTCGGCCATCAACCCAGAACTGAATCGCAACGCATTCGCAAAGGCAAAACAACGTCTTCAGGACCAGGCAAAGCCCCCCGGCAGCCTGGGAATAATGGAAGAGGTCGGGGCCCGTCTGGCCGCCATCAAAGGAACCATTGACGTCCATTTAACCAACAAATATATCATCACCTGCGCCGGCGACCACGGTGTGGTCGAAGAAGGGATCAGCGCCTTCCCCGCAGAAGTCACCCCACAGATGGTGTTCAATTTCGTTGGAGGCGGGGCATCGGTCAACATCATCGGAAAACATGCCGGAGCCCGGGTGAAAGCCGCAGATATCGGTGTAAATTACGATTTTGACCCAGAACTTCCCATTTTTCATAAAAAAGTAAGACGCGGCACCGACAATTTTACAAAGGGGCCGGCCATGACCCGGGAAGAGGCGGTTAAATCCATTGAAGCCGGCATTGAAATCGTCAATGAACTGCACGCCCAAACCCCTGTGGATCTTCTGGGCACTGGGGATATGGGCATTGGAAATACCACGCCCTCCACTGCAATCATTGCGGCATTTTCAGGCCTGTCTGTTGAGCGCCTGACCGGCCGGGGCTCAGGGATAGATGATAAAGGCCTTGCCAAAAAAATTGCTGTGATCCAAAAGGGGCTGGACATAAACAAGCCTGATCCCAAGGATCCCCTTGATGTGCTGGCCAAGGTCGGGGGGCTTGAAATCGGCGGGCTGGCTGGGCTGGTGATCGGTGCTGCCGCCAACGGCATTCCGGTGATCTGCGACGGCCTGATCTCCACGGCCGGTGCCCTGATTGCCTGTGAACTGGCTCCAACAGCAAAAAACTATCTGTTTGCCTCCCACAAATCTGTGGAGATCGGCCATAAATATATGCAGGACCGCATGGGCCTGGAACCTTTGATCGACTTAAAATTCCGTCTCGGGGAAGGCACCGGTGCTGCTGTGTGCATGGAACTTCTGGATCTTGCCACGCGCATTCTTGCGGATATTAAGACCTTTGAAGAAGTCGGTGTTTCCAAAAAATAACTATTCTTCCCAATCCTCATACCCCGGGTACTGTTCAGGATTTTCCCCCCTTGCCTCAATGACCCGGGGATAAACAACACCGGGTTGTGCCTGTTTGTCCTTGTGCCGGGTTTTATTGATCTGAAACACCCAGTTGTCACCAAAATCAAACAGATAAAACAGCTTCATCCCCGGGGGCATGGGCCAGGCACTTGATATGGGAACCTGCTGGTATGTATTGACCGGATGAAAGTTTTCCCAGTCCGGGGCACCGCCCACCACCTGGGATACATGTCGTGGGTGCCTGCCTATATAAAATTCAAACAAGTGATCATTATCAAAATCTACGGCCTCTTGAATGGCCTCGTGCAGATCCAGAAACGATGCCCGCCTGTCAATTTCCATCACCCGAACCCATTCCGAGTCCGCGCCAAAAAATTTGATTCGCAGCGTCCATATTTTCTTTGGCTGTTTGAAGGCTACAACATTGTTCATTTTTTCCACGGCCCCCTTTTCTTTTTATGCTTAAACGGTTACCTTATAGCTTCAACCCAGTAAAAACTCCAAGATAGGCAAAACTACATGAAATTTGACACCTATGCAATAAACAGCACCCTGAAAAAAAATCTGGAAGTGCAGGGATTTATCAGGCCCACAGATATTCAGTACAAAGCGATTCCCTCCATATTAAAAGGTGAAGACGTCCTGGCCATTGCACAGACCGGAACCGGGAAAACCGTGGCGTTTGCAGTCCCTGTTATAAATGCTGTTTTGAACGTGAAAAAAACAAACAAGAAACCGGGCATCCAAAGTATTGTCATGGTTCCCACCAGGGAGCTGGCTGTTCAGATTCATGAAGTCTTTATGGGGTTGTGCCGCAAAACAAAGGTGAAACCCTTTGCCGTTTTCGGTGGGGTGGAACAGGATAAACAGATTCAAACACTCATAAAAGGGGTTGATATTCTGATTGCCACGCCGGGGCGCATGTTTGATCTGATCAGCCAGAAAGCCATTGATATCCGACAGGTTAAAATTTTAATCCTTGATGAGGCGGACCAAATGTTGGCCAAAGGATTTTTTGAGGATATCCAGTGTATCAAGCGACTGTTGAAACAACGGCACCAGACCCTGTTTTTTTCAGCTACAATAGACAAAAACATTAAAAAGCTGGCCTATTCACAGGTCAAGTCCTCTGCCGTGCGCATCCAGATCTCCCCTGACGATCCGGTATCAAAAAATGTATCCCACTATGTGATTTTTGTGGAAATGGACGATAAACGATTTTTTCTGCGTAAATTCATCCGGGAAAACCCGGAAAGCAAAATCCTGGTTTTTGTCAGAACCACCGTACGAGCCGAACGGGTGGCCAAAGCCCTGGAAAGAGCAGAGATAGACGCATTGACCATTTATGGTAAAAAAGATCAGGATCAGCGACTGGCGGTTTTGACTCGTTTTAAACAAGGTGATGACAAGATACTTATTGCCACGGATGTGTCGGCCCGGGGTATTGATATCCCCAATGTTGATTATGTGGTCAATTATGACCTTCCCGAACAAAAAGAAATGTATGTCCACAGGGTCGGCAGAACCGGTCGCGGTCGATCCAAGGGTAAAGCCATATCGTTCTGCAGCAGCGAGGAAAAAGATCTGTTAACGCAAATTCAGGATTTTATAGGCAAACAGGTAGAAAAAATAGCAGTTTCCAAAGACGAATATGCCTTTACTGTTGAAGTAACAGAGACATCAAAAGATATCAGAGAAATGATCATGGCAAACGAAGAATGGAAAAAGAAAAAAGGCCGGCGGAAAAAAAAGTAAAGTTTTGGCGTTACTCCGCAATACCAATATGACCTGTTTTTTCAAAATGCACTGCGCAGCGGACCAACTCGCTTGCATGTTTAATATTAAGCTTTTTTTTAATACGCTCCCTGTAGGTACCAATGGTTTTGATACTTAAAAACAGGCGCTCGGCAATTTCCCTGGTTGAAAAACCCCTGCCGATCAGTTTGAAAACCTGAAGCTCCCGGTCGGTTAAACGGTCGAACGGACTTTTTTCTTGTGCCTCCGGCGGATTGGCCATGGACAAAAGAATATGTTCTTTGACTTTTTCATTGAGATAAATTTTTCCGGCAAGCAGAAGATGGATGGCTTCCACAACGGACTCCACGGCTTCCTGTTTCATAATGTAGCCATGGGCACCGGCAGATAAGGCTCTGGGGGCATAAAGGAATTCATCATGCATGGAAAGCACCAGCACAGGAATATTACTGTGCTGCTGTTTCACATATTTGACCAAATCAAGCCCGTCAGACTGCCTTAAGGAAAGATCCACAATGATCAGGTCCGGATTTATATCAGTTATGTCATTAATGGCCTGCTCAACATCCCTGGCACTGCCATAGGCGGCTAAGTCGCTTTCCTGATTAATCAACTCCGCCAGGCCCAGCCTGAAAATGGGGTGATCTTCCACCAGTAAGATTTTCTTTTTTCCAGACATATGCCATCCGTATTGACTGTGATATCGTTCATTTTTCTATACCACCAACCAGGCCTGAATACCAGGGTTTTCAAGCACTGGATACTGTTCGGCAGGGTCAAGGGAATCATGATCTTCGGCATGGTGCATGACCAGGGTCGAAGGCATACATACAGTATGTCCATCGTCTGGCCAGACGCCATAATGCAGTAGGCGAAAGACTTTTTATGACGCCATCATATATGAAGACAAAAGATAAACAGGTGCCCTATTTTACGTGACACCTGTCATCAATAATTAAGGACCGCAAATTTTATAAGATGAACGAAATTACTTGCCCTATGACTCATCTACCGCGTTGCACCAAAGACCCAATAGGCTCGGCTATGGGACCTTTGGTGCGCCTTGTATATGAGCCAAAGTTCGGCGCAATTTCGTTCCCCTTATTTCATCTGAGGTCCTAACGCCGACCTTGCAAGGATGAAACAAACCCGTTTCAGAGCCTTGCCAAAACGGTTTTATCCAAGGGTGGATGCAAGACGAAACAATGGGCCATATCAATACCGGCAGAACGAGCCCTAATCTCTTAATGCAACCGGTTTTCCAAGGATCTCCGACCAAATCACGGCCTTTCGAAGTCCCCGGGCCCGGGCCGGCAGTCGTCTTGGACCAGCCTTAAGGCAACTTGTCTGTATGGCATCGTGCCCACAAGATTTTGCCCCTCTTGTTTCCGGTATCTTGGCGGCTTTCCTGTGGGGTTCTTTTTTTGTGGAAGCAAAAAGAGTTTTTTCATTAACAGACTCAATTGGCTCTATGGCTTGGACATCTGCGTTCTCGGGATAAAAATCCACATCGTCCCTGTCATCAATTTCATCCCAGAAGGTCTGATTTACGGCGTCTTCGCCGACGAGGTCAAAGGAGTTCTCATTCAGTTCCCGGGGGTGTCTATGCTGCCCGGCTGCCTCTTTTTTCCGGGCCTGCTCAGCCTGGGCTTGCACTTCCCGGGCCGCCTCTTTAAGCACCTCATTTAGTTTTCCGAAAATGGAAAATCCACTCTGCTTTGATTTGGCTGGTTTTTGCGCCTTTTCATTCTTTTTTCTTTTCAAAAAAGGCGCAAAAACAAAAACCAGAAATAAGATCAACGTAATAAAATCACTAAAATCCATAATGGTATCCTGATTTTGTTTTCGATGTTACTTTAAAGGCTCATCAGGCTGATCAGGAGCCGCAATGGTGTCTCTCATCCGGGTGTCGGCGCTGATATTCTGCATCTTATAATAGTCCATAATCCCAAGATTGCCGCTTCTAAATGCCTCGGCCATGGCCAGGGGTACCTGGGCTTCGGCCTCCACCACCTTGGCCCGCATTTCCTGGACCCGGGCCTTCATCTCCTGCTCCTGGGCAAAGGCCATGGCCCGTTTCTCCTCGGCCTTGGCCTGGGCGATTTTCTTGTCTGCCTCGGCCCGGTCGGTTTCAAGTTCAGCACCGATATTTTTGCCCACATCAACGTCCGCGATATCAATGGAGAGGATCTCGTAGGCCGTGCCTGCATCCAGCCCCTTGGTTAAAACGGTTTTGGAAATGGTGTCCGGATTTTCCAGCACCTGTTTATGGGTGACAGCCGAACCAATAGTGGTAACAATGCCCTCGCCCACACGGGCCAGAATGGTCTCTTCGCCGGCCCCGCCCACCAGGCGGTCAATATTTGCCCGCACCGTGACCCTGGAAATGGCTTTAAGCTGGATACCGTCCTTGGCCATGGCCGCCACAAGGGGGGTTTCAATAACTTTAGGGTTGACCGACATTTGTACGGCTTCCAGCACGTCCCGGCCGGCAAGGTCAATGGCAGCGGCTCGGTTAAAGGGAAGGTCAATGTTGGCCTTGTCCGCAGCAATCAGTGCTTGGATCACCCGGGACACATTGCCGCCGGCAAGAAAATGAGATTCGAGACTGTCAGTGGAAATATCAATCCCGGCTTTCACAGCCATGATCTTGGATTCCACGACCAGTTTAGGCGGCACTTTTCTGAACCGCATGAAAATAATGTTGAACAGCCCCACCCGGGCACCGGACACCAGGGCCTGGATCCACAGACCAATGTAGGAAAACGCAAAGTAAACCAGCACCAGGCCGAGGATGCCGACAATGACTAGAAGAATAGACATAATTTCCATGTTAAACCACCTTTTTCTAAAGTTATTGTTTTAAAGCTTTTAAGCGCGTTGATTCAAATGTTTTCCCTACGGCAGACGATCACCTGATTCCCTGTGACCTTGCAGACCCTTAAGGGTGTATCTGCCTCGATAAACTCTCCGTCCGTGACCACATCCAGGCGAATGCCGCCAATCAGAGCGGTTCCGGACGGACGAAGGGTTGTGAGACTGTGCCCGGTGCGGTCCAGGTAATTTTTAAGATCCGGGGACTGGGAAACCACACCCTGGGATGCAGATAATTCTTTTTTAAGAGACAAAGGAGAAAGCGCCAGCATTTTAAACCCCAGAATAAGCACCACGGGAAGTAGAATCAAATCCACACCCAGGAGCGCATAAAACGCTGAAATGGGAAAGGCATTGAACACAAGGAAAAGGGAGTAACCGATAAATCCCAGGGCCGTAATGGATAAAAGCCCCATGGACGGTAGAAATACTTCGGCAACAATAGTCAAAAGCCCCATGATCTGGAGAACCACAGGTAGGATCCAGGCATTCATTTTTCCCTCTTTTCCATAATCATTTCAACAATTACATGGCCCGCTGTTACCTTGGTCACCCGGACGGGTGTATCGGGATCAATAAAATCGCCCTGGGTAACGGCATCAATTTTTCTGTCCCCGATACGGACCTTGCCCGAAGGCCGCAACGTTGTCAGAGAAATGCCCTCATCACCGGTGCTAATACCTAAGGCCTCAGTGGAGTCAGCACGGGAGTCCTGAAGTGTGGCATCCAGATACGGCCCCGGAATCACCTTTGACAGCTTGGGCAGCGCAAAACGTACCACAGATATTGACACCACCAACGCGCCAAGGGCGCTGCCCATGACCAGTCCCAAATTTTTTATCATGAGCGCCCCTTGCCAGGGCAGACTTGGGTCGGGCAGCACAAAATTCTGAAAAGACAGCACAAGGCCTGCAGCCAGGACAATGATGGCGCTGATACCGGCAATACCGAATCCCGGCAGCACAAACATTTCCATGCCCAGAAGCAGAAAACCGATAATAAATATCAGGATTTCCGTATAATCGGCAAGTCCCACCAGATACTGGTTAAAAAACACAAGCCCCAGGCAGATAATGCCCACAATGCCGGGAATACCGAATCCCGGGGCCTTGACTTCCGTATACACGGCACCAATGCCTAAGATCATGAGAACCGGTAAAAAGGGCTGGATCCACCTGACAAAACTTTCCGACCAGTTTTCCGTAACCTCAATTCTTTGGGACGCCCCGTACCCCATAACTTCAAGGGCCTGGTCAAGGGTCGCAACACTCTGACGGGAAAACCCAAGATCGGCAGCTTCTTTGTCGTCCATGGTCAAAAGCTCGCCTTCGCTTACAATTGTGGATTTACGGGTGATCGTTGCCTTTTCTTTTTCGGAAAGCTCCTGAAAAGTAGTTTTATCCATGTATTCAAAACGCTCTCCCCGGCTAATTTTATAGACCTCCATGGATTTGGACACCATGGATTCGGCCAGAACTTGAGAATAGTTGTTTCGTTTGGCCAAGGTGCGAAACTGTGCCCGAAGGACAGTCTGGGTTTTCTCACCGGCTTCCTTGTGGCCGTCACTGGTCTGAATAATAGGCGCACAATCACCGATAAGGGTATTTTCCTTCATGATCAAGGTTCCGGCGGAAAGCGCAATCAGTGCGCCTGCGGAAATGGCTCTTTTCTCCACATAAGCAATGGTTCTCTCCTTTGGTACCGTGCAGATGGTTTCCACAATATCAAAGGCCGCATCTACCCGTCCGCCAAAGGTATCCATGGCAAATACCAGAATGGCCGAGTCATCCTTTTCAAGGGAGGATACCACCCGTTTGAGGTATGCGGCCATGCCCGGTTCAACAGTCCCGGAAACGGGAATGATGTACACAGCCGGCCCGGCAGCCATAGCTGAGGCGGAAAGGATTAATACAAAAAACAGGACCGCAGCCCATACCTGGGAAAATTTTTGTTCCGGCACCATGGCAGATCTCATTTTGAAAGGCATCATCTCTAATCTTTTTGGAACGTGATGAATTTAATCCACTATACCATGATTTAAAGCAATTATATCCATAATTTTTAATTTTATATGATCTAAACCTGCCTTAAATCAATGCAGTCGGCCTGGTTGATTTTTTCCTTTAAAAAAGCTATTTTCTGTGCGTAAATTATAAAATTAAATTAACGCCCCTTGGGCGGGCTGATAGCTATTAGGAAATGAAATTTCCTATACTATATTAATTAATTTCTAATAAAAATATTTTACCTTTGAATTCGATATGAACAGAGGACGATAAAGGATAAACGCTTATGCCGTCTTGTCTAAATAAAAGGGCATACAAATTTATTATTTTCTGCATACTGCCTTTGGGAGTGACTCTCCTTGTCCAGGGATGCGGGGTAAAATCCAACATGATGACCTCTTTGTCCAGAAGTATCCTGAACAACAATGATCTAGCTATGGTGGAATCCGGTGCGCCTGCTTACCTGATTATGGTTGACAGCCTCATTGATCAGGACCCGGATTCCCCAGACATACTCTCTTCAGGCGCCCGGCTCTATACCGCCTATTCAGATGTGTTTGTCACGGACAGGGAGCGGAAAAAAAAACTGGCAGATAAAGCCATAAATTATGCCCTGAACGCTGTCTGCTTTGCCCAAAGCGATGCCTGTGATTTAAAACAAAAACCCTTTGAGCAATTCAGTGCCGTTGTAAATGCCATGGAAAAAGACGACCTGCCATATTTGTTTACCCTGGGAGAGGCATGGGGCTCATGGATCACGGCCCATAAAGATGACTTCAACGCCCTGGCCGACATTGCCAGAATTGAGGCCATTATGAATCAGGTCATTGAGCTGGATGAAACTTACAAGGACGGGGGCGCCTATTTGTATTTAGGCACCCTGGCCACCTTTCTGCCCCCGGCGTTGGGCGGGAAACCCGAACTGGGAAAACAGTATTTTGAAAAAGCTATTTCCATTTGCGGGGGTAAAAATCTGATGACAAAAGTTGTTTATGCAAAGCTGTACGCCAAAATGATGTTTGACCGGCAACTTTTCGATCACCTGCTCAATGAAGTGATGGAAACAGACCCGAACTTAGACGGCTACACATTGATCAACACCTATGCCCAGCAGCAGGCAAAAAAACTTCTGGATGAAGCTGACGACTATTTTTAAACCCAAAGAGAAATTCAATGATGCTTAACAAATCTATTTTGCAATTACTGTCTTGTCTTGTAATAATTACGGTTTTTTGTGTGTCCGCACAAGCCGTCACCATAAAGATTGCCACCATTTCACCGGAAGGTTCCATGTGGATGGAAAAAATGCGCCAAGGTGCCAACCAGGTCGCCAAGGCCACGGATAATCGTGTGAAATTCAAATTCTATCCCGGCGGGGTCATGGGAAATGACAAGGCCGTCTTGCGCAAAATCCGCATCAACCAGCTCCAGGGCGGCGCGCTCATGGCCGGCAGCCTGTCCTCATTTTTCCAGGGCAATCAGATCTATGCCCAGCCCATGAAATTCAAATCCCTGGAAGAGATGGATTATGTGCGACGGCACATGGATGACTACATCATCAATGGCCTTGGTGATGGCGGGGTTGTCTGCTTTACCCTCATGGGGGGCGGTTTTGCATATATTATGTCCAAATCGCCCATTACATCTGTCGAGGACCTTAAAGACCGAAAAATATGGGTGCCGGACAATGATAAAGTGACTGTGGATTCAGTGAGCAGTTTCGGCGTATCCCCCATTGCCCTGCCCCTGGCGGATGTACGCACGGGGTTGCAGTCCGGACTCATTGACACCGTTGGGACCTCCCCGGTGGGTGCTGTTGTGCTCCAATGGCACACGGAAATAAAGTACATTACCAATCTTCCATTGCTCTATATTTATGCCGTTTTTGCCATAGACAAAAAAACATTTAATAAAATCTCACCGGACGACCAGAAAATCGTTTCTGACATTATGACCCTGGCACTCCAAGAGATAGACCGCTTGAACCGACAAGACAATGTCAAAGCCATTGAAGCCTTAAAAAAACAGGGGATTGAATTCATCACCCCGTCCCAGGAACAAATGAATGAATGGATGGCAACAGCGGCCAAAGCGTCCCAAAAAATGATCAATGCCGGAGATCTGCCTAAAACGCCGGCAGACGAGATAGATGCGTTGCTCGAGCAGTACCGTAAAAACAAGTGAAAAAAAACGGTAATTATCTGATATGTCACGTGTAATTTCCATCCTTCATAAAATCGAAGACGCTCTGCTGGTGAGCCTGCTTTTGCTCATGATCGGCCTTGTCGTGTTCCAGATCGTTCTAAGAAACGGTTTTGCTGCCGGTATCGTCTGGGCTGATCCCCTGGTTCGCGTACTGGTACTCTGGCTGGGGCTCATCGGTGCCATGGTGGCCTCAAGAACCGATAACCACATCAGCATTGATATTGTATCCCAATATCTGACCACAGGCGTTAAACGGTTTACAGGCCTTTTGATTTACCTGTTCACAACAATTATCTGTGCGTTGATGACCCAACACAGTGCAAGATTTGTCCTCATGGAAAAGGCCGACGGAATGTTGGCATTTTTTTCGGTACCCGTATGGCTCTGTGAACTTATAATTCCCGTTGCATTCGGCATCATTACCATCAGATATGCCCTGTTTTTTTTGGAAAATCTGATCAAAATATTTACTCCCGATTCCTGAAACTCGATGATCGAGTGAAACGTTCATAACATGACACTTACAATTATCGGCCTGCTCATTGTTTTTGCCCTGATGGGCGCACCGTTGTTCACTGTGATCATTGCTGCAGCCATGTACGGATTTTACCTGTCTGAAATTGATTTATCGGTCATGGCCATTGAGTTATACCGGATTGCAGATACCCCTATCCTGCTGGCCCTGCCTTTGTTCACCTTTGCCGGGTATATCCTTGGGGAGAGCAATACCTCCCAGCGGCTTGTGACGCTGACCCGGGCCTTTTTGGGATGGATGCCCGGCGGGCTTGCCATTGTGGCCTTTGTGGTGTGCGCGCTGTTCACGGCATTTACCGGGGCATCCGGGGTGACCATTGTGGCCATGGGCGCGCTTTTGTACCCGGCCCTGACCCAGGCCGGATATACGGACCGTTTCAGCCTGGGGCTGGTTACCACTTCGGGCAGCCTTGGACTTTTGCTGCCCCCGTCTTTACCCCTGATCCTTTACGGCATCATTGCCCAACAGATGAGCGGTGGCGAACAGGTCTCCATTGAAAACCTCTTCCTGGCCGGTCTATTCCCGGCACTTCTTATGATTGTGATGCTGTCCATCTGGAGCGTTTGGGCCAACCGGGGGAATCAGGTGCCGTTAACCCGATTTTCAGTTAAAAACTGCCTTTCGGCCCTTAAAGCCGCCGGCTGGGAGGTGCCTCTGCCCCTGTTTGTATTTTTCGGGATCTATTCCGGATATTTTGCCGTATCCGAGGCAGCTGCGGTAACGGCCATGTATGTACTGGTGGTGGAAGTGCTTATCTACCGGGAAATTGCGTTTAAAAAACTGCCCGGCATCATCCGGGAGTCCATGGTCATGGTGGGCGGCATCCTGCTCATTTTAGGGGTATCTTTAGCCCTGACCAACTATCTTATTGATGCCGAAGCGCCCATGAAGTTGTTTAAATTTTGCCAAACCTTTATATCCAGCAAACTGGTGTTTCTCATCCTGCTCAATATATTCCTGTTGATCCTAGGCGCCATGCTTGATATTTTCTCAGCAATCATTATCATGGTTCCGCTCATACTGCCCGTGGCCCTGGAATACGGGATACATCCGGTCCATCTGGGAATTATCTTTCTGGCAAACATGCAGATCGGATACTTCACCCCGCCCGTGGGCATGAACCTATTCATTGCAAGTTACCGCTTCAAGAAACCCATTGATGAAATTTACCGGGCCACAATCCCTTTCATGCTGGTGCTGCTGCTGTCGGTACTCATCATCACCTATTGGCCCCAATTGAGCCTGTTTCTGATTTAATGGAATGGATTAAAAAAAAAGACAATTACAAAGTCCCCATAAAGTCCTGGTGCAGGGACCTTGAAGACCTGGCCCTGGCACAGGCCCAAGACCTTGCCCGGCATCCGGTTGTGTTTCATCATGTTGCCCTGATGCCGGACTGCCATGTGGGATATGGAATGCCCATCGGCGGCGTAATCGCGGCAAAAGATGCGGTCATTCCCAATGCCGTTGGCGTTGATATCGGCTGCGGAATGGGATCCGTGAGAACAAACATCCCGGTATCTGAAACCAGCCGGGAAAAAATCCGAAAAATCGTTGAACGGGTGAAAGAAACGGTCCCCTGTGGCGAAGGCAGGGCCCATAAAAAAGCCCAGGCATGGGAAGGACTTGATGATATTGACGCATATTCGGACCGGGGGTGGTATTCGTCCCATGTCAGAGCCCTGGCACTGAAAAACTTAGGCACCCTTGGCGGCGGGAACCATTTCATTGAAATCCAGGCCGGAGACGATGATCTTGTCTGGCTGATGATCCATTCGGGATCAAGGCACCTGGGCAATGTCATTGCCCGTTACTATAACGAGATTGCCGTGGAGCTAAACCGGAAATGGTGTGCTGACACCCCGGGAAAGGATCTGGCGTTTCTACCCACGGACTCACCGGAAGGCCGAAACTATATCAAAGATATGAACTTTGCCCTGGCCTATGCCGGACAGAACCGCAAAAGAATCATGAGCCGCTTCATGGAGGCCTTTTCTCAGATATTCCCGGAAACCAAATTTTCAAAAGAAATAAACATCCATCACAACTATGCCTGCCTTGAAAACCATTTTAACACCGATGTCTGGGTCCACAGAAAAGGGGCGACCTCAGCCAGGAAAGGGGAAATAGGCATCATCCCCGGATCCATGGGAACCCCGTCCTATATCGTTGAAGGCTTAGGGAATCCCGAATCCTTTATGTCATGTTCCCATGGTGCCGGGCGGGTGATGGGAAGAATGCAGGCCACACGCAGCCTGACCCCAGAAGCGTGCGACCAGGTAATGCAGGGAATTGTCTATGACCGGTGGAACAAGGTCCGGAAAGGAAAAACAAAAGGGATGTATGACCTTGGGGAAGCCCCCCAGGCCTATAAAAACATTGAAGAGGTGATCGAATCTGAACTGGACCTGATCAAGCCCCTACATAAGCTGCACCCCTTGGGCGTTGTTAAAGGATGATGGTTGACTATCAGGCATCCAGCTTTGTAACAAACGCCTTGAATTTCATAAAATTTTCATGGTTCATGGCATGTTCCATACGACATGCGGTTTGTTCTGCAATGGTTTCATCAAGTTCCACATGTTTGAATAAAAAATGCTTGAACACATTATGACGGGTTGTAACCTCTTTTGCGATTTTATCTCCTTTGGGGGTCAAGGTGATATACCCGTAAGGTTCATAATTTATAAGTTTCCGGTCAGCCAGCTTTTTAAGGGTGCCGGTAACGGACCCGCATTTTATATTCAATTTTTCGGCAATATCTTTTGACCGGGCAACCGTATTCATGGTCTGAAGTTCCAGTATGACTTCAAGATAGTCTTCAAGGCTTTCAGAAAGGGTGTGTTCGCTGTTCATGGTCATATTCTCCATTTTAGATTAAAGTCCTTGGGGGGTTCTGCACCCATGCCGACACCTTCTGCCCTTTCCCCGTCCCCGCATCTCATAGCAACCGCCGTGGACGGTGAGCCGTTTGGCTGTCACCAGCGATTCAGCGATTTTATGGCGGGCGGTTTTCAAAATCCTGCCAACGGTTTGTCGGGAAACATCCATAACCTGCGCGGCTCCAGACTGATCCATACCCTCATAATCTATGAGTCTGAGGGATTCAAACTCTTCCAGGGAAAGGATGATCTCTCCGGTCTCCACTGTTCCTCTGGGCTTAAACCCTTTAATGGCCGGTTTGGATGAAATACATCTGGGTCGCTTGGGTCTTGGCATGGTCCTCCTTGTTATGGTCATTTGATCAAAAATATAGATCTGAACAACATCTGTGTCAAGAAATTTTTGATCAAATGATCAAAATTAGTCTAGTCAGAATCATTAACCCCGGGAAGGGTAAGTTAGGGCGACTTAAAGACAGTGGCTTCTTGCGTTAAGAAACCGCTCCAGGCGATCCATGGCCTCACAAAGTTGTTCTCTGTTTATGGTACAGGCAATACGGATACACCCCTCACAGGATAGCCCGAATGGATATCCGGGTACCACCACGACTTTTTCCTCTTTTATCAGATCCAGGGCAAATTGTCTGGATTGGTTGGTTATGCTGGAGATGTCGGCAAATACGTAAAAACTGCCTTTGGGACGGCAGACCCGGACACCGGGCATGGTCTCAAGCCGCGAACAGACCAGTTCCACCCGGCGCTCAAAGGTATCAGACATCTCTTTGATCACTTCATCAGGCGTATCCAGGGCTGCAATGGCTGCCCGCTGGCTCACACTGGAGGCACAGGCCATGGCGTAGTTACCCACTTTTACCATTTGATCAATTACAGGTTGGGGCCCATAGGCAAAGCCCACCCGCCATCCGGTCATGGCATAAGTTTTGGAAAAAGAATTAATTACAAGAGAATGGTTTTCCATACCCGGACAGTTATATATGGATGCGGCCCGACCCTCAAAGGAGATCCGGTCATACACCTCATCAGACACCACGCAAATGTCGTGGGCCTTGGCAATGGCGGAGATATCTTCCAGAAGGCTTTTGGGAACAACCGTACCTGTGGGATTATTTGGCGAGTTGATCAAAATAATTTTTGTTTTCGACGTGATGGCCGCTTCAATGTCTGCCGGATCCGGTAAAAACCCTTTATCAAATCCCGAAGGCACATATTTGGGCACGGCATGAGCCAGGGTGATGTGGGCCAGGTAATCCGGAAAATGAGGTTCGATGACAATGATTTCATCACCTGGATCCATAAGGGTTCTGAAGGCATTTGCAAGGCCGTTCATGGCGCCGTGGGTGACGATAATGCACTCAGGCGGAACGGTTTTGCCAAGGTCCTTTGACAGGCTGACGGACAATTTTTCGATGAGCTCTGGGTCGCCTTTGGCGTGGGTGTAATGGGTATGGCCATTCCGGGCATCTTCAAAGGCTTTCTCGATAATGGGGGGCGGGGTATGAAAATCGGGTTCGCCGATGCCAAGGGAAATGACATCCTCATACCGGGCTGCGACCTGACTCATTTCCCGTATTACGCTGTACCGCAGGGATTCAATGTTTTTAGAAATATACAAAATTCTTTCCTTAAAAAAGTTTACGCATAGGACCTAAGATTAAATAACTTGGGCAAAAATAACGCCGAATTTTAGTTCATCTAAAAGGCGCAGTAAAGGTTGAATAGCATGCCTATTGGGCCTTTGATGCAACAAAGTAGATGGGCCAAAAGGCAAACTCTTTCGTTCAAGTTATTTAATCTGCGGTCCATAACAGACGGCAAGACGCGCTGCCGGGACGTTTTTGTCCACTGCACAATGGTATAATAAAGGCCGCTGGTGTCAATGGGAAAATTGCCTCAACATAACAGCCGGTTAATTTTGTTTTGACCATGGGCCTGGGACCATGTCCCGGCCCTGTTTCAATATTTTTTAAACCCATTTGGACTTGACATTGGTTTTCTATGTTAAAAATTGATATATATTATCTTTTTATCCAGTGGCCCTGTTCCTTTATTTTAAATAATGGACACAGCTTTTTGGCCGAAAATGAACATAAGTTAAAGAGATGACCATGAAAATATTTAATTACCCATCCCCGGAAGCGGAAAAAAGGGTCCAAGATACCATAGACAGGGGTTTAGGGTTTTCCAGGGAAGACCAGGACAATGTCCAGGCATTTTTAGATGATGTTAAAAACAGAGGGGATGAGGCGCTCATCGAGTACACCAACAAATTTGACTCCCCGGCTGTTACCTTGGAGACCTTCAAGGTGACGGAACAGGAGTTTGAAGATGCAATGGAACAGATGACCCCGCAATTTTTAAAGGCCCTTGACCGGGCTGTTGAACAACTCACCGCTTTTCACAGTCGCCAGAGGGAAAATTCATGGATGGATACCCCTAGAAACGGAGTGATGGTGGGACAAATGGTCAGGCCGGTGACCGCGGCAGGTATCTATGCCCCCGGGGCCCAGGGCGGCAAGACCCCCCTGGTCTCGTCTGTGCTCATGGGAGGAATTCCGGCCAAGGTGGCGGGTGTAGAATCAATCTCTTTGATGACCCCGCCCATGGCTGACGGAAAAATCAATCCCCATCTTCTTGCGGCAGCCCGGGCCGTGGGCATTGACTCTGTGTTCAAAGCAGGTTCTGCCTGGGCCATTGGGGCATTGGCTTACGGAACGACCCAAGTGCCCAAAGTTGATGTGATTGTGGGGCCGGGAAATATTTATGTCTCCCTTGCCAAAAAAATTGTCTCCGGAACCGTCAGTATTGATATGATTGCAGGTCCCAGCGAAATTCTGATCATTGCAGATAAAACCGCAGATCCTGAATGCATTGCCGCAGACCTGCTTTCCCAGGCCGAGCATGATGTGCTGGCATCTGCAGTACTTGTGACCGATTCCCAAGATCTGGCGCAAAAGGTCGCTGCCGCGCTTGAACCCCAGCTGAACGCCCTACCCCGCAAGGATATTGCCGGACCGGCCATCAATAATTTCGGCGCCATTCTGGTGGTACCGGATATTGATACGGCTATTGACCTGTCCAACCGCCTGGCACCGGAACACCTTGAAATCATCGTGGAGTCGCCTTTTGATTATATCGACAGAATTCAAAATGCAGGGGCCCTGTTCCTGGGACCGTACACCCCCGAACCCATGGGCGACTATATTGCAGGCCCAAACCATGTGCTGCCCACAGCAGGTACGGCCCGGTTTTCATCTGCCTTAAGCGTTTCCCATTTTACCAAGAAAACCAGCCTGATCCATTATTCCAAAGCCGCCTTTGAAAAGGAAGCAGATGATGTGATCACCCTGGCCCGGACCGAAGCCCTGGAAGCCCATGCCAATTCAGTAAGAATCCGGCTGAAATAACAGCCTTTTTGTTTCCTGTGTTTTTATAAACGTCCCAATGAAAATTGTTAAAGAATGAGTCAGAAACAGCTTAATGCTGGGAGCGTGGGCATCCCGCCTGCGCTCCCAGGTGAGAGCAAAATGGGCAAGGTATTGAGGCCCATGCGACCTCCCCATGGCTGTTTTACAGATTTTCAAGGGCCTGTTTCAGCGCCATGATGGAAAAGGGCTTGGATAGTGCCGCAGAAAATCCGAAGAAAGAATGGTTTTCCATGACCGCATCATTGGAATAGCCCGAGGCCACAATACCCTTAATTCCAGGATTCAGTGCCAGCAACTTTTCCATGGTCTCTTCGCCGCCCATGCCATGCTTCACTTCAAGGTCAAGGATCACCTTGCCGATAATTTTACCTTCCACAAGACAGGACTGGTATTTTTCCACCGCCTCTTCGCCGGACTTTGCAAGGACAGGCTCGTAACCCAGCTGGGTAAGAATTATTTCGGTGATTTCCAGAATCATGGCATCGTCATCCATACACATAACAAGGGGTTTTCGGGTTGCCACCCTGGCAGGTCGTATTGTCTTAGATTTCACCGTTTTGGGTTTCAGGATTTCTTTGGGTGTCTCTTTTGGAAAAATGGGCAGAATGACATCCACGCAAGTGCCCTGGCCCGGGGTGGAGCGAATCTGGATATTGCCTTGGTGTTTTTTCACAATGGCCCAGGTAATGGAAAGTCCGAGCCCGGTTCCTCGATTACCCCCTTTAGGTTTGGTGGAGAAATAGGGATCAAAAATTTTTTCTAAATCATCCGGCTTGATTCCCCTGCCCTGGTCTGCAATTGATATGACAATCATGCCTTTTCTTTTGGTATAAAGTTGGGCCGTTATTTTTACCGGAGACTTATTCCCCATGGATTCTGATGCATTGATGACAACGTTCTTCAGCGCTTCATTGAGAGCATCACGGTCAGCTTCGATGACAGGAGGCAGGTCAAAGACCTCAAGCCGGGACAAAATATTTTTTTCCTGTTTCAGTTGGTCAAGGGTGACGGTAATAAATCCTGTCAGGTCAATATGGGTCTTAATACCCACAGTACTGCTGCTTGAAAAAATTACAAATTTGGAAGCCAGATCTTTTGCCTGGAGAACCGATTGTTCTGCGTCATCCAGGTATCCCCTGATGGTCCCGCTTGCCGCCGCCATCTGGGCCAGATTAATATTACCAAGCGTGACGGAGAGGGTGTTATTGAAATCATGGGCAATGCCGCCTGCCAATGTAGCAATGGCTTCAAGCTTCTGGCTGCGGAGCAGACGTTCTTTGGCTTTGCTAAGCTCATTCTCCGCCTGTTTTTTTTTAATGGCCGTGGCAATGGTATCCGAAACAAAACTGAGCAGTTCCACATGCCCTTCATTATATTTGACGGCATTGGTATAACTTTTTACCGCCATCACGCCGATCACTTCGTCCTTGACCATCAACGGAATACCCAGCCAGTTTTTAGGCAGTCGCCCCATAACCCTGCCTTTGGCTTCAAGATCCATAAGCTGGTATTCATCCAGCAGTAACGGCGCTTTGTTTATAATTACATCACCGGTCAACGAAGGCTTTTCAGAAAAATTGTATATCCACTCAGGCGAGAGGTCTGACTGCGCGTCCCGGCGAAATACGTACTGTATGGCTTTTTGACCTTTATGATAAATGGCTATAAAAAAATTGGAGATATCCATAAGCCCCGAGACCCGTTTGTATATGGAGGCATACAGATCCGCAAGGGAATCGCAGTTGGTCAAATCGGATGCAATATAGAACAGCGTTCTATTGATCAATTCTGCCCGGCGGGCACCCTGGATGGAAGCCTCCAGTTGTTTGATCTGTTGCTCAAGTATTTCGTAACTGGGTTTATCGCTCATTTAAGTCTTACCTGTAATACAATGTACTTCTTGCATGCAGGGGCGGTGCAGATAAGGTGCCGGATAGTATCTCAGGTGTAATATACGCACCCTCTTTTAAAGATACGATTGCCTTTTGATCTTCCGGAATACCCCAACGTCGAGGAACACTTTGCCCCGGGCCATGGTTACGGTCCTTTTTAACACGACTTGGAAGCAAGTATATTATATGATTTTAACAAAAGCATCAAGTCATTGGAAATCCCCAAATACAGGGCCGACAAAAAAAATCATTTTTATTTTTAATCGGTAATCCGAAAATCCATTCCGTTGCCTATACAACCATATATGAAGGTGCTACAATCTATAAAACGGTGTCCATGAATTTAAAATATTTTTTTACCTCAACGGCCGCTGATCGTATTATAAATAACAGCCATGGGCTGACCTGACAAATCAACACCGAGGTACAGCCCACAACGAAGCAAGAAAGTAATTCAACAACGTTTTGAGGCTTTCTTATAAAAAGTGATGAATCCGTTCTGGCATGGACACAAAAAAATAGATGCGTCTCTATAATTTCAGGAGCAGACAATGAACCGGTTCAAACACATTATGGCGTGTATTGACCTGTCCGATTACTCACCCATGACCCTGGGTTATGCCCTGGGGCTGGCAGGACAGGCAGATATCAAAGTCACCATTTGTTCCATTGTCCCGTTGCGCGAGGTTAATCCGGTGTATATGGCCGGAATGATGTACCCCTGCAGGGAGGACACCAAGGAGTACCTGGAGGAACTTAAAAAAGACAGGGTTGCCCAGATCAGGGAGCTGATCCGGACACGTTACCCTGAATTCGACGGCAAAACCGATATCCGTATCAAAATGGGATATCCTGCCGAAGAGATCCTCAGCATGATTGATGAGGTCGATCCAGACCTTGTGGTCATGGCCAACAAAGGGCGCTCCAATCTGTCCAGTTTCATGTTCGGCAGTGCGGCGGAATTTGTATTCCGTCACAGCAGAAAGGCGCTGTTCAGTGTCAGGGACAAACATATCTTTAAGCGGATGTACTCAGGCAACGAACAGCCGGAACCCGGAGAACTTCGAAAGATTATCGCTGCGGTGGACTTTTCTCCCTGGACCGAGCATATTCTGGCACGGGCGGGATGGATGGCAAAAACGACAGGCGCAAAGCTTCATGTGGTCCATTGCATCGGCACCAAGGAGCTGGCCTGGATTAAATCCCATTACATCCCTGAAAACACCTTTTCCGAAGAACAATTTTTACCCAAGGCCAAACAACGGCGCACAGATCGCCTTGAAGATCAGATAAAGGCGGCAGGCATTGGGGATTTGCCGGGGATTGATATCACCGTCAATTCGGGAGATCCTTGTGAACAGATACTTTCTGCCACAAAAGATCTCAGGGCAGATGCTCTGATTTTAGGCCCCTTGGGTCACAGCCGCTCGGTCAAATTTGTTCTGGGCAGCACCATTGAAAAGATCTTCCGTCACAGCCCGGTACCGGTATTACGTCTGAGTCCTGATATCTGCATTTAAGGCTGATGACCCCGTAAAAAGTCTAACCGATGGCGCATACCCATAATATTCCCTCCCGGGGACACGGTTGGTCCGACCCCGGGGGCTTTGAATATTTTGGTTCACCTTAAGGAGCACCCATGGCCCGGCAAAAGGCGCACCCTGCATCCGGTGCAGATGTCCCCACCCAAATAAAAGATGAGAAGTTAGTCCGTGAACGGCGTCGGCAAATCATTGATGCCACGGTCAATCTGTCCATCGAACATGGTTACCACAATACCACCACGCGGATGATTGCCAAAGCTGCCGGCTTTTCCATCGGCTCTTTGTATGAGTATATCAGCTCCAAGGAAGATCTTTTGTATCTGGTGTGCAGCGCCATCCATGAAGAGGTCCAGAATGCTGTGGAAGATGCGCTGTCCGGCGGCGTCAGCGAAAAGGCACAACTGGCCGCAGCCATTCGCCAATATTTTATTGTGTGTGACAAAATGGCGGATCATGTTCTGCTCATGTACCAAGTCACCCAGTTTTTGCCGGACAAATGGAAAAAAAGGGTGTTGGAAACCGAACTGGATATTTCCGATACATTTGTTACGGCGCTGACCTGGCTGTCCGGGAAAAATGATTTCCCCTATCTGGATGAAAAAACATGCAGTCTGGTGGGGCACAACATTTCTGTGCTCGGCCATATGTGGGCCTTTCGGCGGTGGTATCTTAAAAAAAATTTTACTATAGACCAGTACATCAGCACCCAGACAGACTTTATTCTGGGTCTTATTTATTAAAAAAACTGACCGTCGCGATGTTTCTCTCCCAGACCTCAAGCCTTTCACGGCATTGCCGAAAAATTCAATCCGACAATATCCGGACCACCCTGCTGAGCTTTGCGCCTGCACTTTATAAAGTGGGTGGAAAATATCGACGAAATATGTAATACAGAACTAACTTAAAAAAGAGTGGGGAGCTTAGGCATCATAGGATGCCTGGAGTTTTGGCCCAAGAAAAACAGGGTAAAAGAATAAAGGAACATAAAATGAATAAAGCAGTAATCGTCAGTGCCACCCGAACCCCTTTAGGCAATTTTGGCGGCTCATTAAGCGGTATAGGGGCCACAACACTTGGAGGCCTTGTAATCAGGGAAGCAATCCGACGTGCTGATATCGAGGATGCCGTGGTGGATGAATGCATCATGGGTATGGTGCTGCCCTGCGGTTACGGCCAGAATCCGGGGAAACAGGCGGTGGTTAAGTCGGGGCTTCCCTGGGAAGTGGAAGCCATTACCATAAACAAAGTGTGCGGCTCATCGCTTAAAGCCGTGATGCTGGCCGCCCAGGCCATCCAATGCGGCGATGCTGACGTGGTGGTGGCCGGCGGCATGGAGACCATGAGCATGGCGCCCTATTACATGGACAAGGCCAGATGGGGGCATCGCATGGGACCCGGCCGCATTGAGGACCATATGGTCCATGACGGGCTGTGGGATGTTGTCAATGATTTTCACATGGGCATGTCCAATGAGCTTTGCTCCGAGCGCTGGGATGTGACCCGTGAGGACCAGGACCGATTTGCGGCCCAGTCCTATGAAAGGGCCAACAAGGCTGTGGCCCAGGGGCGGTTTAAAGATGAAATCATGCCCGTTTCAATCCCCCAGCGAAAGGGTGATCCCCAAATTTTTGATACGGACGAATGCCCCAAGGAGACAAGCTTTGAGTTTTTGTCCAAAATGAAACCTGCGTTTAAAAAAGATGGTGTGGGCACCGCAGGCAATGCGTCCATCATCTCCGATGGCGCAAGCGCCGTGGTCGTCATGAGCGAAGCAAAAGCAAAGGAGCTGGGATGCACCGTTATGGCAGAAATCGGCGCCCAGGCCTCCTATGGCATTGATATGAAATATGTGCTCATGGCACCCATTTACGCCATCCCAAAAGTGCTGAAAAAGCAGGGGATCAATGCGAATGACGTGGACCTGTTTGAGATCAACGAAGCCTTTGCCGGCACCTCCGCCGGTATCAACAAGGTTCTGGAATTGGACCCGGAAAAGGTCAATGTGAACGGCGGTTCCGTGTCTTTGGGCCATCCTATCGGTGCCTCCGGAGCAAGGGTTCTGACCACGTTATTGTATGAAATGGCTAAAAGAGATGTGAAAACCGGCCTTGCGTCGCTGTGTTTGGGTGGCGGGGAAGCCGTAGCACTGGTTATCAACCGATAGGCGGTGTTTGAACGAAAAGTCACCCACCTGCGGCGTTGCAGTAAAATTTGCAATCCTGATTGCCAATTGTAATTTCGATTACAAATTTCACTGCGCCTTGCATCTGGGCAACTTTTCGTCCAAACAGAGTGTTCCGTTCAGGCACTGAATAGTGCCTGTCCTAAATAAAATTTTTTCAAGTTGAATGTATAGGAGAACAGGATAATGGAAGTAAAGACCTTTGGTGTTGTTGGTTCCGGTCAGATGGGCAACGGCATTGCCCAGGTGGCTGCTGTGGCAGGGATGAATGTAATCATGAGCGATATTAAAGAGGCGTTCTGCGAAAAAGGCCTTGCAACAATTGCAGGCTCCCTGGATCGGCTGTTAAAAAAAGAAAAAATAACCCAGGCTGACAAGGATGCCACCCTTGCCAGGATAACCACCACTACGGATTTAAAGGATATGGCCAAAGCCGATTTCGTGGTGGAAGCGGCTGTGGAACGCGAAGACCTGAAATTTCAAATTTTCAGGAACCTGGATGAAGTCTGCCCAGAGAACGTAATCCTGGCCAGCAACACCTCATCCATCCCCATCGGCAGCATCGCTGCACAGACCTCCCGGCCGGACAAGGTAATCGGCATGCATTTCATGAACCCCGTGCCCATGATGAAACTTGTGGAAGTCATCAAGGGGATTGCCACTTCCGAAGAGACCTTTAACTTGACCTGGGATCTGTCTAAAAAATTCGGCAAGGTCCCGGCGGAAGCCAATGATTATCCCGGGTTCATCGCCAACCGGATCCTGATGCCCATGATCAATGAGGCGATTTTCTGTCTCTACCAGAGCGTTGGCACCAAAGAGGACATTGATACGGTCATGAAGCTTGGTATGGCCCATCCCATGGGACCGTTGACCCTTGCCGACCTCATTGGTCTGGACACCTGCCTTGCCATCATGGAAACCCTGTATGACGGATTCAAAGACTCCAAATACAGACCCTGCCCGCTGTTAAGAAGATATGTGGAAGCCGGATGGTTGGGGCGCAAGACCGGCAAGGGATTTTACGATTATAAATAATTTTTCTGTTTGGCGGCATGACCGGATAAAAAAATAATTAAAGGCGGGGTACTCTTTACCCCGCCTTTAATCGTTCTAATTTATACCTTTTAAGACAGGATCATTGGCCCCGAAGATATTACAGGTTTCCGATTCCGGGTCAAAAACAATAACGGCATCTCCGGTGCGAAGCTGATCCATAACCTGGTTTATTTTAGTCTCCAGGGGCACTTCAGACTCCCCGTAATCGGTCCCGTCACGGGTGACGAACTCTTCAACAACACCTTCAAGGGCGTCGGCACTTAACTGGTCGTAGGGTATTTTAACGGCTTTCATTACTGAAATCCCAATCTAACAAAATTTTAATTTTTTTATCTGTCCGGGTCTTTTTAACTATATATTCTAATTTGTATGCCTTGGATTTAGACAGCTTATGCCGCACGGCCGCAAGTGTCGCCGGGATTCGGGACCGGGTATATTTTGACCCAGTACCCTGATTGTGACTTGCCAGGCGTTTTTCCAGATCATTAGTGACACCGCAATACAAAGTGGTGTCTGAACATTTCAACTCCCCGTCAAGGAGTCCCCTTCCTGAGCGATAGCGAAGGTGGGGGAGGAATTGGCGTAGTAACTGACGATTGATCTATTTTCATGTATTTTCCTCACTTCCCGTAAATTTACCTGCGTATATTTTTTCTCTGGGTTTTTGATATAATTCCCTTTGATATCGACCATTCGACAAGATGAAGTACCGGTAAAACCGGATATAAAACCGACCCTCCCCTTATACTGCACCGTATCCCATCGGTTAAAACCTTTCAGGGTAAATACGTTCTTATTATTCCGCTTTTGAGTTCGATTCGGTGCTTTTCTGCCTTTTCTTGAAGTTGCTTCATGCAGGCTTCTTTTCCGTGATTGCACATGTTTTGTCTGTATCTGCCGGTCCAGAGGGGTTGCCTGTTTATCTGCAATCATAACA
>Ga0193963_1000237_pt1 | contig 29081 bp, 31 predicted proteins | sample FB_6_MG_FD_140359 | JGI IMG/M metagenome (GOLD analysis project Ga0193963, IMG submission 140359) | Microbial mat bacterial communities from the Broadkill River, Lewes, Delaware, United States - FB_6_MG | ecosystem: Environmental > Aquatic > Freshwater > River > Microbial mats | place: USA...
TATTGCTTCTTTTATCTTAGTTTCCATTATTTCCCTATTTATAGGCATCTATATTTAAATAAAATTCTATTACTTTTGCCTTTTGTTCTATTAATTCTCTTACTTTTTGTTTATTGTCATTTTTAATTTCAAAATCTATACTACAATATTGTTGAGCAGCATATTTATCTTTACCATATTCTATAAATAATATTGTTGCTTCATGATCAACAGATAAATGTTTTAATAATTTTGCAATTTCTCCTCTAACACTAGGGATACTAACTACCATTTTGTATTTATAAAATTTATCTTTTACCCAATCACAATAAAGCATTTGTTGTTTTTCTTTAATCTTTCTATATGCTGTTTCACACATTTTATGATGTACGACAACATCTCTTCCATCTTTTAGTGCGACTATATCATCCCCTACTTTAGGATGACAACAGTGGTCAAATGATACAGAATTTATACTAAAATTTGAATATACTAACACATTATCAAATTGAATTCTTTTTAGATTTAAAGTCTGAATTTTAAATCTAGCAATAAGCCCATCTTTTTGTCGAACATGTTCTAGCAACATTCTTTTCATATGTTTAAGATGATCGAGATTGTATACAATTTTTTGTAAATTTGGTAGATTTAAGTCATGAATTTCATCCAATATCGAATTTTTATATCTCGAAAATATTGTGTTAATAATATTTGTACTTGTTAATTGATCAATATTATTCAACCTGCTATGACATAATGCTTTTATCGATTTAATTGCTTTTGTAGTTTTTACCATATCTTGCCAAGTACATCGAGGAATAACATTTTCTCCTGTTTGAATAGATACGATATCCCCACTTTTTAACTGTGTTAATAGAGGTTTTTTTATTTTATTTATATTTGCTTGAATCGCCTTATTTCCAACATCAGTATGAATATTATATGCAAAATCAAAAGCCGTAGCTCCTCTAGGAAGTGTAAAAATTTCACCCTTTGGAGAATAAACCACAATATCTTCACTATATAAATCTTGTTTTGCATCACTATAAAACTCTTCTACATTATCATCACTAGCAGCTAATGAGTGTAACCAATCAAGATTTGGTCCCTTTGAGCTATTACCTCCATTTTTATATTTCCAATGAGCTGCAACTCCATACTCTGCAATGTCATGCATATCAAAAGTTCGTATTTGCACCTCATAAATTTTAGAATTAGAAAATATTGTAGTATGTACCGTTTGGTAACCATTTTCTTTAGGAACTGAAATATAATCTTTAAATCGTGCTACTAATGGTTTATAGTTTATATGAACAATTCCTAAAACATTATAACAATCAATCGGTTCTTTTACCAAAATTCTTATTGCATAAAGGTCTAAAACCTCATCAATACTAACACCTTTACGTTGCATTTTTAAATAAATTGAATAATAGTGTTTTACTCTGCTGTATATTTGAATATCGGTATCTAAATAACCATTTTTTTCTAACATCATTTTAGTACTTGAAAGAAAATCATTTAAATTCAATTGTGTTTTTTGTTGATACTCTTTTATATGTTTATCTATTTTCGAATACTCTTCTGGAAATAAAAATGAAAAAGATAAATCTTCTAACACATTTTTAATTGTAGAGATACCTAATCTATGAGCAATTGGAGCATATACTACTAATGTCTCTTCTGATATTTTTTTCTGTTTTACAGGAGGAAGAGCTGTTAAAGTTAACATATTGTGTAGTCTATCACATAATTTCACTACCATAATTCGTACATCTTTAATCGATGCTATTAACATTTTTCTAAATGTCAAAGCTGATGATAAAAGTTTTTTTTCATCACCTGTACTACTTAGTTCATGTTCTCTTATTTCTACAATTTTTGTTAATCCATCAACTATACATGCAACATCTATACCAAACTCTTTTTCTATTTCAGATATAGATACATCTGTATCTTCTACTACATCATGAAGTAAGGCAGAAATAACCATATGCTCATCATTGCTATAATATGCAGTGATTGCAGCTACTAATATTGGATGGACAACATAAGGTTCTCCACTTTTACGAAATTGTGTTTTATGTGATTCAATTGAATAGTTAAGTGCTTTTTCAACACTTGAGGTAAAATCAAATTTAGATTTTAAAAAATCTATCGCGCCATCGATGGTATTGATAGATTTTATAGTTTTTAGAAATTTATTCAACACCATCAATCACTAATATACCAGATGCTATCTCTTTAATCGCAATGTCTGTGTATTTCATGTTTTTAGTTTGTTCACTATCTAATAAAGGTTTTGCCCCTTTACTTAACTCATCTGCTCTTTGACCAACTGCTACACTTAAAATATATCTATCATTATTTACTTTTTCTAACGCTTGTGCTAATATCTCTTCTAATCTCATTCTATCTCCCTAAATATTTTATTTTACTATTGAACATTGACTATAATCACCGCATACGATACTTAAAAGGTTACCTTTAGTATTCATATTTGCTACAATTATCGGTAGTCCATTATCTTTTGCTAATGCAATAGCTGTATCATCCATAACTTTGATATGATCTTTTAAAGCTTCATCATAGCTAATTGTATCTAATTTAACTGCATCTGAATATTTTGCAGGATCTTTGTCATACACTCCATCTACTTTTGTGGCCTTAATTAACATAGAAGCTTCAATCTCACTTGCTCTTAAAGTTGCAGCTGTATCTGTTGTAAAAAACGGATTACCAGTACCCGCACTAAATATTACAACTCTACCTTTTTCAAGATGTCTTTTTGCACGTCTTACAATATATGGTTCTGCAATTTGTTCCATTTTAATAGCAGTTTGTAATCTTGCACTTACTCCAATATGTTCTAAAGCTTCTTGCATAGCAATACCATTTACAACAGTTGCTAACATACCCATATAATCGCCACTTGTTCTCTTAATAACTCCATCAGCAGCAGCTGTAACACCTCTAACAATATTACCTCCACCAATTACTATTCCAACTTCAATATTTTTACTTACCAATTCTTTTATCTCATGAGCAATATAGTCTAGAATTTTAGTATCTATTCCATATCCATTTTCACCAGCTAAAGCTTCACCAGAAAATTTTACAAGAACTCTTTTGTTCACGGCAACTCCTTTTAGAACTATTTATTTTTGCGATTCTATCTAAATATTTATTATTATATGGTTAAGTTAAATAAAAGATTACTATATTCTAATTTTTCTTTTCAACTTACACTTAACTCACACATCATTGATACAATTTCACACATTAAAAAAAGGAAATAAAATGAACATTAAAAAAAATATATTAATTCTCGCATTTATAGGAACAACTAGTTTATTCTCAGCAAACTTAGTAGAAATAGAAAAAGTTGTCGATAAAATCAATAATACTGACGATGTAATTGTTAAACAAGAACTCATCATAGAGCTAAATACAGAGGTTGAAAAACTTGAAACAAAAGATGCTCATAAAGCTCAAGCTATTATTGATTCAAAGCTAATACCAACTAAATAAAAGGAAAAAAATGAATATAAGAAAAAAAATTGTAATTTTTGCAATGATTACTACTACGAGCTTAATTGCATCTGACTTAAATACTATTAGTACACTAATAGATAAAATTAATAAAACAAAAGCAATAGAAGCAAAACAAGAACTAATGATTAAACTAAATAAAGAGATTGATAAACTAGACAGAATTGATGTTATTCAAGCACAAGATATGATCGAAACAAGATTAAAACGACTTAAATAGCATAATTTAAAACAAATAGTAACGACAACATTTTAATGTACAATAATTTTTTTTATAAATTATTGTACATTAATTAAATGTTAATTCTACAATAGTACCTTCACCTATAACACTTTGTACTTCAATATCGATATCCAAAATGTCACATAGCTGTTTTACAATACTCATCCCAATCCCTAAACCATTATCATTTTCTTTGTAATATCGCTGAAAGAGCTTACTTATATTTTTAATTCCAATACCAGTATCTTTTATTTGGACTTTATTTTTTGAAATATTGATATAAACATTCCCGTTTTTTTTGTTATATTTACATGCATTAGTCAATAAATTATCTATTATACGATCTACAGCATTTTTATTACTTTTAACATTGGTATGATTTTTATTTAGAGTGAATTGAATATTTGGATAAATTTTTTCTAAGATTTCTATTTTATTAACAATTAGCTCATCTAAAAAAACATCTTCATCATTTGTTATATTTACAGGGCTCATCAACTCTAAATTTTTATATAATGACGCTATCCCTTTTGCACAAAGTTCAATTCTTTCAATTTCTTCAAAATCACCACGTTTTCTTAATAATTTAGCATTTAATAAAATAGACGTTGCAGGTGTGTTAAGATCATGAATTAAGTCTTTTAAAAAAATTTCAAGAAGATTTAGTGCCTCTTTCATTGGTCTTAAAGCATAAAAAGAAAACCCTATCGATAAAATAAGTATTAAGAAAAATATAATTATTGAAAGATGTAATAATTTTTGTAAAATTACATCAGAACGTTTATTGTATTCAATCTCACTATAAGATATTTTTAGTAAGTAAGGTGCTTTTGATGGTATTTGAAAATACGATACAAGTCCTTCCTCGAAATGATATATTTTAAATATCTCTTTAGTATTATCATCTTCAACAATATCTAGAGTAAAACCTTCTCCTTTAAAATCATATGAGTACTCTTTCATTTGATAAAGAATATTATTTTCCATCTCTTGTACTTTTTCTCCATGATACATATATAACACTACTGAAGAAAGAATAAAAAGAGGAACAAAAAATAAAACTAAAGTTGTAAAAAAAGATTTTTTTTCATAGTTTTTCAAGTTTGTATCCTACACCTTTTGTATTTGAAATAGACAAATTTAAAAGCTTTTTTAATTTGCTAATAACTGCCCTCAATGCTGTATCACTTGGTTTATTCATACAATCAAAAAATGTTGATTTATTTACTGTGATATTAATATTTTGCATTAACAATGCAAATATTTCTTTTTCTACAACTCCCAAAGATATCTCTTCCTGTGATTTTATGACCCTATTCTCATATAAATCAAATACAATATCTTTATATTCAATTATTGGATTTTTTCTTTTTAAAATTGCTTTTATACGTGCTAAAAATTCATCTAAATCAAAAGGTTTTTTTATATAGTCATCACAGCCACTATCAAATCCCTCTAAAATTGAACTTGTATCTCTTAAAGATGTTATAAAAAAAGTTGGTGTATTATCATTAGATTTTCTTAAAAGTCTTAAAGTGTCCATTCCATTAAGTAAAGGTACATTTATATCAAACAAATAGAGATCAAATTTAGTCTCATACGTTGCATCAATAACCTCCTCACCATTTTCTACTAAAGTTACTAAATAGCTTTCTTGTTCTAAAATCTGAACCATTGTTTGAGCTAAAAGATTATCATCTTCTAGAAGTAATATTTTCATTGTTATTTGATATTATTAAAAAGTTTTGAGGGTATTTTCTTTTTTGCATTAATTATAGCATTAGATTCCTCTCTTGCTTTTTTATTAATTTTAGCTAATTCTAATTTTAATTGAGAGATCAAAATATTTTTTTCCTCTTTTGTTTGAGCTTCTTGTACTTTTTCTAAAAGCACATCAACTTTTTTATCTTCAGCATTAAGTGAAGTTAGTAACAACAATGAGATATAAGTAATAAAAATTAATAATTTCATTATTTACTACCGCTTAACTTATTAATCCTCTTTCTAATTGTTTCCAAAGGAGAAATACCAAATTTCTTTAGATTACATCTTTTCTTTTGTGCTAATTGGTATTGGGTAAAATAAGAATGCTCTGCATTATTGATATTTTGAGCAAATAGACTTTTTGATTTATTTTCTATTAAAAATAATTGTGCTTTTGCACCTATAATATCTTTTTCAAAAAAATATCCTTTTTCAAACTCATCCAAAACATATGAAAATGCATAATTCATTTTTTTTATATATTTATTACAATCATTTTGTTTGTTTTGTATAGAAGAAGTATTTTTTATTATTTGTAACTTATCATTTTTAGGCACACAACCAGAAAATACAATTAAGCTTATAATCACAAAAAATACCTTTTTTACATTTCCCATCACTCGTAGTTTTAAATGCTTCTTACTATACATAACTATTTTCTATTTTGTCCTATGATTCTTTTCCCTCTTTGTTTAGCAGTTTGTTTTTCATCTTTTCTTTTTTTCTTTTTACCAAATGCTCCACCAGTTTTTTTTCTTTTGATATCATCTTTTGTTTCAACAATCTTTTTTGTTGCAATCATTTTAATTCTAGTACCAACTTCAAAACCATCTAAATCTAACTGAGGTATTTTTTGCCCTAGATATTTTTCCACTTCTCTAATTGTAGCAATATCATATTCATCTAGTAATGAAATTGCAATCCCATTTTTACCCGCACGAGCAGTTCGTCCAATTCTATGAACATAATCAATAGGCATAAAAGGTAAATCAAAATTTATTACGTAAAATAAATCAACAATATCAAGCCCTCTTGCAGCTACATCAGTTGCTACTAAAACGCGTATATCATTTTCTTTAAATTGGGTAATTGCTTTCATTCTTGCACCATGTGTTTTATCACCATGTACAGAAGCTGCTTTTAATCCATCTAGTTTTAAGTTCTTTACTATCTCTTCGGCACTTGCTTTAGTTTTACAAAAGACAAGTACTTGTTTCATATTTTTTGAACCAATTAAAAATGAAAGCATCTCTAATTTTTTTGATAATGTTACAGGATAAGCAATCTGTTCTATTTTATCATTAACTCTGTCATTTGACTTAATCTCAATAACTTTTGGATTGATCATTATTTGACCAGAAAGTTTTTTTATGTTTGGCCCTAAAGTAGCTGAACAAAGTATAGTTTGTTGCAAAGTAGTAAGTGATACTAAAATATCTTGAATATCAGCAACAAATCCCATATCTAACATACTATCAGCTTCATCTAATACTAAAGCATCAACTTTAGTTACATTTATTTTATCTTTTCTAATTAAATCCATAAGTCTACCAGTAGTTGCAATTACTATGTGAACTTTAGATTCCAATTTTTTAATTTGTGGTTTTATATTTGCACCACCATAAACACTACAAGTTTTAATATCTAAATATTTTGAATAAGATTCTATACTTTTTTCTAATTGCAAAACTAGTTCTCTTGTTGGTGCAATAATAAGTTTTGTTAAAACGATATTATCATTTTCTTGTTTTTTTCTTTGGTTTTCTATATCTTGCAATAGAGGCAATACAAATGCAGCTGTTTTACCTGTACCAGTTTTTGCTATTGCTAAAAGGTCTCTTTTTCTTAAAAGATGAGATATTGCATCTTCTTGTATTCTTGTAGGTGCTTTGTATCCCTTATCGTCACAAGCTTTTGCAATCTCTGGACATAATCCTAGTTGTCTAAATGTCATTAATTTCTCTTTTTATTGGATTTATTTAATATAGATTATAGCTAAATTATACTTTAGGCAATTATTTCATATAAATTTTAATATTATTTATATATAATGGGTTAATTTAAAAGGTGGAAATATGACAGAAAATAAGAATATTATAATTTTTGATACAACATTAAGAGATGGGGAACAATCACCAGGGGCATCAATGAATACATCTGAGAAGATTCAAATTGCCCAACAACTTGAAAAATTAAATGTAGATATTATCGAAGCTGGTTTTGCTGCTGCATCTCCTGGAGACTTTGATGCGATATCTCAAATTGCTAAAACTATCAAGAATAGTTCAATCTGTTCACTTGCTCGAGCAATAGATGGAGACATAAAAGCTGCTGGTGATGCTGTGAATGCTGGAGGTAAAGGAAATAGAATCCATACATTCATTGCAACTAGTCCAATTCATATGAAATATAAACTTAAAATGGACTCAGCTGAAGTAATAAAAAGAGCAGTTCATGCTGTAGAATACGCTAAAACATTTGTTGATGATGTGGAGTTTTCATTAGAAGATGCGGGTAGAAGTGAATTGCCTTTTATGAAAGAGATTACACAAGCGGTAATTGAAGCTGGTGCAAAAACTATAAATCTTCCAGATACTGTTGGATATAGATTGCCATCAGAAATTAAATATATGGTTCAAGAGATGGTTGGATTTGTAGATTCGATTAAATCAGATGCTATAATCTCATTACATAATCATAATGACTTAGGATTAGCAGTTGCTAATACTTTAGCAGGAATTGAAGCAGGTGCTAGACAAGTTGAATGTACTATAAATGGACTAGGTGAGCGAGCAGGAAATGCTGCAATGGAAGAAATTGTTATGACTCTTAAAACTAGACAAGATCTATTCCCAGGAATTACAACAAATGTAAATACAAAAGAGATTTATTTAGCTTCTAAGATGGTTGCAAATATAACAGGGATTGAACCTCAACCAAATAAATCAATTGTTGGTAAAAATGCATTTGCACATGAAAGTGGTATACATCAAGATGGTGTTTTAAAACATCAAGAAACCTATGAGATCATGAAACCTGAAGATATAGGAATTGAAAAAAACAACTCTATTGTTCTTGGGAAACACTCTGGTCGTGCTGCTTTTAAAGACACATTATCTCATTTAGGTTTTGCTGATCTTGAAGATGATAAACTTATAATTGCTTTTAATAGATTTAAAGCAATTTGTGATAAGAAAAAAGAGATCACAGATGATGATATCAGAATGATTGTTGCAGATGAACAATTAAATGACAACAAAACTTTCGAAGTAACAGCTATCCAAATTTCAGATTTTTCAGATGGTATTCCAAGTGCAGTTGTAACTATTAAACATGAAGATAAACTAATTACTGATGCAAGTATTGGTGATGGTGCAATGGATGCTATATTTAAAACAATAGATAGAATTACAGGGTACAATGGAACACTTATCGATTATAAAGTGAATTCTGTTAGTGAAGGGAAAGATGCATTAGCAAAAGTAAATTGTAAAGTTACATTTGATGATGGGCTACATACAATGTTAGGACATGGATTAAGTCTTGATACAATGATTGCAAGTGCAAGAGCATATGTTGGAGCATTAAATAGTTTCTTAAGTGTACAAAACATGCTAGAAAAAACAAACCAAAAATAAATATATAAGGAGAAATATCATGCAAAAACTATTAATATCTTTAAGTATTATTTTAATTACAATTGTAAGTAGTGGCTGTGCAACATGGGATGCAGTTAAAGAAGATTCTAAAAATGCATATGACTCTACAAAAGAAGCAATTCATGATGCAACAAAATAAGATATAGCTCATCTATATTTTAACTGAAGAGGGTTTTAATGAATAGCTTTTTTATAAATATCGCATATTTTTTAGAATCCTCTACAAAATATTATAATACTAAACATTTTTTTTATGAGTTACTAGAGGATAATAATTCTAGAAAACGAAAATATTTTGATTTTTTCATGATATTTTTAGTACTAAGTACTGTTGCAATACTCATCTATGAAGTAAATCACGAACTTTTACCTTGGCTTGATACCTATGAAACAATCGCAATTATTATATTTATAATAGAATGGCTAAGTCGGTTATGGGTCAGTTCACACTCCCATAAACATATAATACATGACTACGAGAAAAGTCAGCTTCTTAATCAAAAATATTCACTCACTCTTTCACTAAAAAAAATATTGAAAGAAAAATTTACTTTTATCGTCTCACCTATGTCAATCATTGATTTATTGGCTATTTTACCTTACTATAGACCACTAAGAATTTTAAGAATTTTAATGCTTTTTAGACTTTTTAAGATTCTTCGATATACAAATTCTATCAAACAATTTCGACATGTTTTTTTAGAGAAAAAATTCGAATTTCTTACTTTAGGGATTATGTTCTTTATGGCTATTGCATTTGGCTCAACTATAATATTTATATATGAAGGTGCGGGTATAAATCCCAATATCAATAATTATTTTGATGCAATATATTGGTCTGTTATAACTATTTCTACTGTTGGTTTTGGAGATATTAGTCCGATTACCATACAAGGAAGAGTTGCCACTTTATTTTTAGTTGTAGGAGGAATGGGTGTAATTGCATTTTCAACTTCAATTGTTACAACTGCATTAAGTGAAAAACTCCTTATATTAAAAGAGGAAAAAGTTGTAGGTGAAGCAAATAGTTTAGAAAATTTTATTATTATTTGTGGATTTGGTAGAATGGGAAAAGTGTTAGCTAATGAATTTGAAAAAATCAATCAGAAATTTCTCATTATTGATCAAGATGATGAAACATTTAAACACGCAAACACTCAAAAATTTCTCACTATAAAAGGAGATGCTACGGATTCAGAATTGTTAGAAAGCATAGGAATCAATGGTGGAGGAGCAACAACTATTATTGCAATAACCGATAATGATGCAGTAAATTTATCTATTATATTAACTGCCCGATCTTTAAATGATCATATCAATATTATAGCTCGTGCAAATAATACAGAAGCTAAAGAAAAGCTTCTCCTTGCAGGTGCATCAGAAGTAATTTTATCTAACGAAATTACAGCACTTGTGGCATCAGAATATATAGGACAACCAGTTGCATTTGAAGCGATTGATGATATTTTGTTAAATTCTGAAGGTGCAATAATGGATGAAATAGAAATCCTTAACAAATCAAACTTCATTGGATATAACCTAAAAGATATAAATCTATCAAAATTTAATCTAACTTTAATAGGCGTTATCAAAGCACAGAATAGAAATGAATTTATATTTAATCCAAATAAAGAAACATATATTATTGAGGAAAAAGATATATTTATTATAATAGGAAATAAGGAATCTATTGCACAACTAAAAATCGATTTACTATCGAGTAAACCCAAGCGAGTATTAAATGACTAGTAATAAAATTATAATTTTTAGTTTTTCTAAATTAGCAATCCAAATATCTAATATTTTAAATCAAAAAGGTTACGAAATTGTTATTGTTGAAGAAGATACAAAACTTGCACTTGAAGCTTCAAAATTAGGATACGAAGTAAAACAAATTTCACTGATGGATGATAAGAATATTCTTTCACTTAAAATGAATAATGGTATACGAGCTTTTTTTTGTGTTAGTGATAATAAAAATAATAATTTATTTGTCACATTAAGTGTACGAAATCTTAATCCAAACTTGAAAATAATCTCAGTTTCATTTGCTACACAAGATAATAAAACAATGCTTTTAGCAGGTGCAAATAAAATTATTAATCCTTATGAGATAGGTGCTTTAAGAATTTTCAGACTGCTTCATAAGCCATATATATTAGATATCTTAGATAATATTTTATTTAGTGAATCTAATATTGAAGTATCTGAAATAACTATCCAAAAAAATACTATTTTAGATGGCGTATATTTAAAAGATACAAATATGATAGAGGAGCATAATTTAATATTGCTTGGAATCCAAGATAAAGAGATTCAGGATAAGTTTATTTTCTACTCAAGTGGGATCAATCACAAAATTGATTGTGGAGATACTATAGTTCTACTGGGAAAATATAAAGACCTTCAAAACTTTACACTCTCACTAAATAAATAAAATTCACATCTTTTTCTTATCTTTTGATTAAATTTTAGATATAATAATCTTAATTTATATTAAAAAGGTTTTAAATGACACAGTTTTATTTTTTCTTACGGCTTTTAAAAGAGTCCTTTAGAGATTTAATTCCAATTATTGTAGTAATTTTATTCTTCCAACTTGCAATCATCCAAACTATACCTGATGATTGGATGAGAACTACTATGGGATTAATTATCGTTGGTATTGGTCTTGCTATTTTCTTGCAGGGTTTAGAAATAGGAATTTTTCCAGTAGGTGAAGGACTAGCAAGAGACTTTGCAAAAAGCGGATCAACAATGTGGATCCTTATTTTTGGATTTATGATTGGATTTGGTACTACTATTGCAGAGCCTGCACTTGCAGTTATCGCAGATAAAGCTGCTAGTATTAGTAGTGGTAGAATTGATGCAGATATGCTTCGTTATGTTGTTGCTGGATCAGTTGGATTTGCTATATTACTAGGTGTATTTAGGATTATTAAAGGTCATCCAATTCATTACTATATTATTGCTGGTTATATTGCAGTTGTATCGGTAACATTTCTTGCCCCTCCAGAAATTATCGGTCTTGCATATGATTTAGGTGGAGTTACTACTTCAACAGTAACTGTTCCCTTAGTTGCAGCTCTTGGTATTGGACTAGCTTCTACAATTAAAGGTAGAAATCCAATGATTGATGGATTTGGTTTGATTGCATTTGCATCATTAACTCCTATGATTTTTGTACAAGTATATGGAATCTATGTATACACATTTGTAGATGCAACAGAAGTTGCCAAAATTGTTGTTGAAGCTACAGTATCAGAATCAGCAGTTATTTCTGTAGAGTCAATTATTTTAGGTATTCTTTCTGTAACTAAAGATGTACTACCTATTTTAGCGGTAATTTTCTTTTTCCAGTATGTTATTCTAAAAAAGAAAGTAGACAATTTAAAAACTGTTCTTATTGGTTTTATACTTGTTATTCTTGGTTTAGATGCATTTATTCTTGGTTTAGAGATGGGACTATTTTCTCTAGGTGAATCAATGGCATACCAATTAACACAAATGAATAATGTTTGGATTATTTTTGCTTTTGCTTTTGCTATTGGTTTTTCTACAACAATGGCAGAACCAGCACTTATGGCTATTGCTAAAAAGTCTAAAGAGATTAGTGATGGTAGAATCAATGATATGACATTAAGATTATTTGTTGCTTTTGGTGTTGCTTTCGGTATTGCTTTGGGTGCATTTAGAATTGTTGATGGGGGACAAATCCATTACTATATTATCGTTGGTTATGCAATTGTTGTTGCTTTAACATTTATTGCTCCAAAACATATCATCCCTATTGCCTATGACTCAGGTGGAGTTACTACTTCTACAGTAACTGTTCCATTAGTTGCAGCACTTGGTATTGGTCTTGCAACTAATATTGAAGGTAGAGATCCTTTACTAGATGGTTTTGGTCTTATTGCTTTTGCATCATTATTTCCAATGATTACAGTTATGGTATATGGTATTATTGCTGAGAAACTGCATATTAAAAGTGATACAGAAATTGCAGATGAAGATGAAAAAGCTGGTACTTCTAAAATTCATGGTTCACTCGAGGGTGTTGATGATATGAGTTTATCTACAATCAACCTTGATGCTACACATCTAAGACACTCTATGAACTTAGATTTTTCTGCTGTTATTGTTATTGTTCCTAAAGATAAAAAAGATGATGCTCTTCATGCAGCTAAAGATGCAGGAGCTAGTGGAGTTACTGTTCTAAATGCTTCAGGTATGGGACTTGCAGAATTAGATAATATCTTTAGACACTCTCATGAAGAAACTGATGTATTATTATTATTTATAGTACCAAGTATGATTGTAGACAATATTATAAGAGAAATCATTAGAAAACTACATATTACTACTAGTGGTGATGGAATTGCATTTACTGTACCTATTAGTCATATGAAAGGTATTAGTATGAGACAAGAAGATATTTTTGAACATGAAGTTGAAGAATTACAAAAGATAAAAGAAGGGAAAGTAGACTAATAGTCTACTTTTATATTATAAAGGAAGTAAAATACTAAAGTATTACTGCTCTTCCTTTTTTCATTACAACAGTATCTTCTATACGAACACCAAATTTTTCATTTAAATAAATTCCAGGTTCTACTGTAAAAACCATATTATTTTCAATTATAACATCATTTCGACTATTTATATTTGGATACTCATGTATATCAAGCCCTACTCCATGTCCAGTACTATGAATAAAATATTTTCCATAACCAGATTTTTCGATAACATCTCGAGCAAATTTATCAATTTGACTAGCTTTCATCCCTACTCTTGCTTTTGATATTGCTATTTGTTGAGATTTTAAAACAATATCATATATTTTTTGTTCTAATTTTGTTTTAAATTTTTGTTCCCGTGTAAAACTTATATTTTTATGTAAACTTGTACAACAAGTACGATCACTACAATACCTATGATACTTTACACCAGCATCGACTAATAAAAAATCATTTTCTGTAAAAGTTTTATTCGTAGGTAAGGCATGAGGTTTTGCACTATTTTCATTTATAGCTACTATTGGATCAAAACTTAAATCTAATTCTCCATGATTACTCATAAATTCTTTTGCTTTAAAAAAAAGATATTTTTCACTTTTATTCAATCCATCTTTTTTCAGATACTGAGAAAATCGTCTAAAACCTTTTCTTCCTAATTTCATAGCCATTTGAATTAAAGCAATTTCCTTGTCAGTTTTAATAAGCCTTTTCTCTTTAGAAAAATTAGGTTTTTGAATAAACTGTACTTTTAATCCATCTTTTAGTTTTTCATAAGTGAAAAGACTAAAGTCATTCGGATCAAATGATACTTTTTTTATTTTGCTTTTTTGTAGTATTTTTTTTGATTGTCCGATAAGGTCATTAGTAATAATTACTTCACAATTTCGAGCTATAAGTTTCGCTTCGATTTCATATCTAGCATCAGTGATGAAATAGTTGTCACCACTAATACTAATAAAAATTACATTGTCACAACTATATCCACATTCAAAATAAACTGCGTTTTCATTTTGAAGTATATAGTTTTTCATTTTATATTATTATGCTTCTTGTGCTTGCTGAGAAGCTTGCATTTCATTTAAAATTTGCATTAATGCAATAAGACCCATATGATAACCAAAAGGCCCAAATCCTGTAATTACACCTAAACTAGACCCAGCCGTGATTGACTTTTGTCTAAACTCTTCTCTTTTATAGATATTTGAAATATGTACTTCAACAACAGGTAAAGATACTGCTGAGATAGCATCTGCAATTGCAATACTTGTGTGACTATATGCTGCTGGATTAATAATAATACCATCAACTGTACCTAAACATTCTTGAATTTTATCAACAATTTCACCTTCTAAATTTGATTGAAAAAACTCTAACTCTACTCCATTTTGTTCTGCACTACCTTTCATTTGTTCATGAATTTGATCAAGTGTCATTGGTCCATAGATGTTTTGTTCTCTAATTCCTAACATATTTAAGTTTGGTCCTTGTATTACCGCTATTTTCATTAATTTCCTTTAAATTATAATTTTAGATATAATATCAAAAAATTTATAAGAGGATAATAATTAATGAAACTTATATATGCTGATTGGCTATTAACTTGTGATAATAACTATACTATTATCAAAAATGGAGCCATTGCATTTAATGAAAAAATTATTGATATTGGAACAATAGACGAATTTCAAATAAAATACAAAAATAACACGATTGAGTATATGGGTGACAATTCAATAATTATGCCAGGACTCATAAACACACATGTTCATTTAGAATTTAGTGCAAATAAAACAACTTTAAAATATGGAAATTTTGTAAAATGGCTTTTTTCTGTAATGGAACATAGAGAAGAGTTAATCGAGAAAGCTACTAAAAAATTAATCGATGAAGAATTAAAAAATATGATTGCAAACGGAACAACTTCAATTGGAGCTATAAGTTCTTACGGTTTTGATATGGATTCATGTATAGAATCACCATTAAATGTAGTTTATTTTACTGAAGTTCTTGGTAGTAAAGCAGATATGATTGATACTTTATTTTTAGATTTTCAAGAAAAACTAAAAAGTGCTATTTCACACACATCAAATAATTTTATTCCTGCTATTGCAATACACTCTCCTTATTCAACACATCCATTTCTTATTAGAGAAGTTTTATCTATTGCTAGAGAAAAAAAGATGGCTGTTTCTGCACACTTTCAAGAGAGTAAAGCTGAAAATGATTGGCTTAATCACTCAACAGGAGAATTTGAAACATTTTTTAAAGATATGTTAGATCAACATAAATCATTAACACAACCAAGTGATTTTTTAGAACAGTTTAAAAATATAGAGCATTTAAGTTTCACTCATTGTGTAGAAGCAAATGAAAAAGAGTTACAACAAATTAAGAATTTAGGGGCAAGTATTACACATTGTCCAAATTCTAATAGACTGTTAAATAACTCTATTTTAAACATGAGTTATTTAGATGATATACCAATGGCAATGGGTACAGATGGTTTAAGTTCTAACAATACTTTAAATTTATTTGAAGAGATAAGGAATGCATTTTTTATGCATACAAATTTAGATTCAAATGATTTAGCAAAAAAACTTTTACTTGCAACAACAAATGGAGGAGCAAAAGCACTAGGATTAAATAAAGGGATTTTAGAAAAAGGTTATGATTCAGATATTATTAGTTTTCAACTTCCCGATATTTGTAATACTAAAGAAGATCTTTCAACATCAATTATCTTACATACATCAAAAACAACTCACACATATATAAAGGGAATAGATGAACTTAATAAGTAAATTATTTTATCCAATAACTGGACCTATTGGTTTTATTCAAAGAAATTTTAAAACTGTATTTTTTTTAACAATTCTTTATTTTATAGTTTCAAATAGTGATACTAAAAACTTAGAAACTGCAAACCTACAAATCATTGAACTAAATGGTCCAATAATGGTAGTAGATGAAGTATTAGAAAAAATAGAAAAAGCAAAAAATGATATCAATATTAAAGGTGTATTATTAACAGTAAACTCTCCAGGAGGTGCAGTAGCTCCTTCAGTAGAAGTAGCATATGCAATAAAAGAATTAAATGAAATCAAACCTGTAGTGGCATATGCTAGCGGTATTATGGCAAGTGGTAGTTATTATGCATCGATTTGGGCAAATAAAATTGTTGCCAATCCAGGAAGTATGATAGGAAGTATTGGTGTTATTATGCAAAGTGCAGATGCCAGTGAACTAATGTCAAAAATTGGTATAAAAACACAAACCGTAAAAATAGGTAAATACAAAGAATCTGGGACACCGACAAGACAGTGGACTAAAGATGAACGCGCAGAGTTAGAAAAAGTAACACAAGATACATATGAAATGTTTATTACAGATGTTTCCAATGCAAGAAACCTAAAAAAAGAAAATCATGAAACATATGCAGATGCCCATATTTTTACTGCTTCTCAAGCAAAAACAGTTGGACTTATAGACAATGTTGGAACAATATCAACTGCAAAATTAGAACTATTAAATTTAACAAAAGTTCAACAACCTATTTGGTCAAAAGAAGATAAAATGGACAAATTTATGCAAAAAATGTTAAATAACTCAATTGCACATATTACTACAAACCTAAATGGTTTGATGGCAAACTAAAATAGAAAAGAAGAAAATTATGAATTTACAAGAAAAATTAGAAACTAAAACTAGATTAACATTAGAAGATGGAATTGCACTTTATGATATGGATTTATTAGAATTAGGTCATTATGCTTCAAAAATAAGAGAAGAAAAATTTGGAAGAAAAACTTATTATAATATAAATCGACATATCAATCCAACAAATATTTGTAAAGATGTTTGTCAGTTTTGTGCATATAGTGCAAGTAGAAAAAATCCTAAACCATATACATTATCACATGAGGAGATTTTAGATACAGTAGAAAATAGTGTAAGCAATGGTATAAAAGAAGTACATATAGTATCTGCTCATAACCCAGAAACAGGATTACAATGGTATCTTGATGTATTTAGAAAAATAAAAGCTAAATTTCCTGAGATTCATGTAAAAGCTCTAACAGCTGCAGAGATACATTTTTTAAGTGAAGAATATAATAAGTCATATGAAGAGATCATTGATATGATGATTGAAAATGGTGTAGATAGTATGCCAGGTGGTGGTGCTGAAATATTTGACGAAAAAGTAAGAAAGAAAATTTGTGGTGGAAAAGTAACATCTCAACAATGGCTAGAAATTCACGAACTATGGCACAAAAAAGGTAATAAATCTAATGCCACAATGTTATTTGGACATGTAGAAAGTCGAGAAAATAGAATCGATCACATGATTAGATTAAGAGACTTACAAGATAAAACAGGTGGCATAAACGCATTTATACCATTAGTTTATCAAAAAGAGAATAACTTTTTAAAAGTAAAAGATTTTCCAACAGCACAAGAGATTTTAAAAACATTTGCCATTAGTAGAATTATGTTAGATAATATCCCAAATTTAAAAGCATACTGGGTAACGTCTACAGTAAAATTAGCATTGGTAGCTCAAGAGTTTGGTGCAAATGACTTAGACGGAACAATTGAAAAAGAATCTATAAATAGTGCTGCAGGAGCAGCAAGTGCAAATGGTATGAAACAAAATGAATTTGTAGAACTAATAAAAAACAGTGGTTTTGATCCAGTGGAAAGAGATAGCTTGTATAATGAACTCAATTAGTTTTTTACAAAATAGAAGGAAAGAATAAAATGTTACAAAAATACACTATTTTGAATGAAGATGAAAAAAGGGTAATGATAGAAAAAGGCACAGAAAGAGCCTTTACAGGAATTTACTATGATCATAAAGAGGAAGGAATTTATAATTGTAAGCAATGTAACTCTCCACTTTTTACTTCAATCTCAAAATTTGAAAGCGGAACAGGATGGCCAAGTTTTGATGATTCCATTGATTCAAATGTAAAGGAAATAGCTGATAAAGACGGCATGCGAGTTGAGATTGTTTGTTCAAATTGTAATGCTCATTTAGGTCATGTTTTTAAAAATGAAGGATTTACAGACAAACAAACTAGACACTGTGTAAATTCAATCTCTTTAAACTTTTCTAAAATATAATAACTAAAACATTTATCTTTAGTTTAACTAAATATAAAGGCTAAATTGTTACACTGACACTCTAAATAGAAAACAATTAGGAGTTAAAATGAGTAAATTAGTAAAATTTAGTGCATTAGTAGCATTAAGTGCGACATTGTCTTTTGGTGCAACTCAAGCAGAAATTGATGCTGTTAAAGCACATGTTGAAGCAGGTGTTTCATATTGTAAAGAAGTTGGTGTTGCTGAATGTACAAAAGAATTCAACAAAAAAGAAAGTAAATGGGTATCAGGTAACATGTATATCTGGGCAAATGACTTTGATGGTGTAATTACAGCACATCCTAAAAAACCTTTAAAAGGTAAAAATCTTATCAGATATAAAGATAAAGCAGGAAATACACTTTTCCACGATTTTATTAAAAAAGTTCAAGCAGATGGTGAAGGTTGGGTTGATTATGTATGGTCACATCCAGTTACAAATAAACAAGCAGATAAAACGTCTTTTGTAAAAGGAATTGGTGAAAATCAGCTTATTGGTTGTGGTATTTATAAAAACGACGGAACAAAATAATAAAAGGCTCTTAGTTAAAGAGCCTTTTTATTTACTAAGGAAAATAATTTTATTTTTCTTATTAAATAAAATTAATATAGAGGATTAGAAATATGAAAGATTTAAAAATTGGATTAAAAGTAATAATTGCACCGGCAATTGCAATTATTTTTCTCATGATATTAGGGGTATTTTCAAGTAATGGACTAAAGTCTAGTGAAAATATTTTAGATAAATTAGTTAATGAAAACTTTGAAACATTTAAACAAGATTCAAGATTAATGGGAGATGTAAACTTATATAATAGTCGTTTGTATAAAGTTTTTAATCTAGCAACTGGAGGCTATGAACAAAAATTAATTGATGATGAAATTAAACTTTTAAATGATTTGGGGAAAACTTTAGATTCAGAATTTGACACACTTTCACATTTAGAATTCTTAACAGAAGAAGAAAAGAAAGTATTTAAAGAATTAGAAAAAGAACTAAATTCATATAAAACAGCAGTTCAAGATGCTATTGATATGTTAACTATTGATGTAGGTATGGCTACTCCAATGTTGGGTATCACTGAAGAAAGTTTTGAAAAAATTAATAAAATTTTTGAAAGAATTACTAAAAGTGCCATTATAAGCAATCAAAAAAGTTATAATGAGGCTGTTGAAGATATTAATATTACACTTAATTCTGTTTATACATTAAGTGTTATTGCTATTATCTTATCTGTTCTATCAACAATTATTGCATCAAGATCAATTATTCAACCTTTACAAAAATTTCAAGTTGGTCTTATTAGCTTTTTTAAATACCTAAATAGAGAAAATTCAAATGCAGATATAATTGATATTAAATCAAAAGATGAAATTGGAATTATGACAGAGATTGTAAATCAAAATATCAATAGTACTAAAATTAGTATTGATCAAGATAACAATCTAATAGAAAACGCTAAATCTACAATTAGAAAAGTTGAATGTGGTTTATATGATGAAACTATATTTGCAACAACCTCAAATCCTGCACTTGAAGACTTTAAAAACAGTGTAAATGGAATGATTATTGCAACGAAAAAACATTTTGTAGAAGTTAATACAATTTTAGAGCAATATTCTCGTTATGATTATAGAAATGAATTAAAACTAGATAATGTTGAAAAAGGTGGTGCATTTGAACTCTTAGCAACAGATATTAATAAATTAAAAAGTGCAATTACTGAAATGTTAGTTGAAAATAAACAAAATGGACTAACTTTGGATAAAAGTTCAGATATATTATTAGAAAACGTTGATATATTAAATAACAATTCAAATTCAGCTGCAGCAGCACTTGAAGAAACATCTGCTGCTTTAGAGGAAGTTACAAGTACAATTACAAACAACACAAATAATATTATACAAATGGCTTCGCTTGCTACAGATGTAACAAAATCTGTAAATGACGGTGAAAACCTAGCGCAACAAACAACAAATGCTATGAATGATATCGATAATGAAGTAAATGCTATCAACGAAGCAATCGTAGTAATTGATCAAATTGCATTTCAAACTAATATTCTTTCACTTAATGCGGCAGTTGAAGCTGCAACTGCTGGTGAAGCTGGAAAAGGTTTTGCTGTTGTTGCACAAGAAGTACGAAATCTTGCATCAAGATCAGCAGAAGCTGCTAATGAGATTAAAAAACTTGTTTCAAATGCAACCACAAAAGCAGATAAGGGAAAACAAATAGCAACAGAGATGATTAATGGCTATACGACATTAAATCATAACATTACCCAAACAATTGAACTTATTGCAAGTGTTGAAAGTGCAAGTAAAGAGCAACAAAGAGGGATAAATCAAATTAATGATGCAGTGACTGATTTAGATCATCAAACACAGCAAAATGCAAGTATAGCATCACAAACAAATCAAGTAGCAGTACAAACAGATGAAATTGCAAAACTTGTTGTTTCAAGTGCAAACGAGAAAGAGTTTATAGGTAAAGATTCTATTGTAGCAAAAGACGTAGAGACAACGAGTAGTGTATCACCAGTATCACAAAAAACAGTAAAAAAAGAAACTAAAAAGCCTATTACTAAAATTGAGAAGAAAACAAAAGAACCTATAAAAGTAATCACTTCAAATAGTTCAGATGATGAATGGGCGAGTTTTTAATTTGAAACTTAAAAGTGCATATTTTGCAGGTGGATGTTTTTGGGGAGTTGAATACTACTTTGAAAAATTAAATGGTGTTAGTGCTGCAATAAGTGGATATATGGGTGGAAAACTACCTAATCCCACTTATCAAGATATTTGTACAGGAACTACAGGACATTTAGAAGTAGTAAAAGTTGTTTATGATCCAAAAGTTATAACTTATGATACTTTAGTAAAACTTTTTTTTGAAATTCATGATCCAACACAGACTAATGGTCAAGGTCCTGATATTGGAAGTCAATACTTAAGTGCAATTTTTTATGAAAATGAAAATGAAAAAAACATATCGATAGAGTTGATAAATATACTTAAAGATAAAGGTTATGAAGTAATAACAAAACTTATTTCAAGTAACGAGACACCTTTTTTTGAGGCAGAAGAATATCATCAAGATTATTATTTTGTTCATAATAAAATGCCATATTGTCACACATATATAAAGAGGTTTTAAACTCTTTATATATGTGTGTTATCCCATCTTACAATTTTCACATCTTCATTTAATATATGTCCAATTAAAACAACATCTATTAGCTTAGCTAACTCTTTTTCAAATAATGAATCTTCCATTTTATTAACTTCTAGTACTAGCTCATTACAATCATGTATAATTTCACTGTGTAGTTTTAAATGTTCTTTATATTCAGGATAATTTATCTCCTTCATATATTCTTCCTCTTCTTTAAAATAAGATTTCATAAAATCATATAGATGCTTTAAAACATTTTTTATCTTCTGTTCCCTTTTATCATCATTAACCTCTTCAAATGCTTCATTTAAAATATCAAAAACCTCTTTACGTCCGTCATCAATAAAAGGATTACCAGTTTCATATGACTTAAGCCATTTTGTTGATTTTCGAAGTCTACTTAATGACATATTCCAAAACTCTATTCTTTTATCTTCATCAACAATATGTCTTATAAAATAATCTTCAATAAAACTAAATAATTGTATTTCAATCTCTTCAAGAGTTAGTTCATTTAATGTATGAATAAATTCATGTAAAGTATCTAATAAATATTTATGTATATCCTTGTGTCTATCTAAATCAGGATATGATATCTCTTTCATATAAGATTCTTCATTCTTAAAATGGCTACCAATATATTCATATAATGATTTAATAATTGCTTTTAATTCATCTTTATCTTCTTGATTGTTTTTTTTAATCTTTAATGCTTTTTTTGCAATTTCAAAAAGCTTCATATGTTCACTATCAGTTTTATAATGACCAATACTATACTCTGACTTCCAAACTAATTTGTTTGGGTCTATCTTTTTTTTCATTCACTGCCTTTAAAGTTTATTTTATTCTTTCATACTGGGATTTAATTTTATTAATACCAAATCTGCCATAATATTTCCAATCAATGTTAAAAAAGCACCTATAATTAATATACCCATAATAACAGGGTAATCCCTACTTAATGCTGATTGAAAAAATAATAATCCCATACCATCAATAGAAAAGATTGTTTCTAAAATAACACTTCCACCAATTATTCCTGGTAAACTTAAACCTAAAAGTGTAATGACTGGTGGATACAAATTAGGAAGTATGTAATATTTTAATATCTCTTTATTTTTTAAGCCTCTTGATTTAGCAAAAAATATATAATCACTTTTTAAAATTTCCAGAGTTAATGAACGTATGTATAATGTTAAACTCCCTATTCCTCCAAAAATGATTATTGAAATAGGTAAGATAAGATGCCATGCAGTATCTACGTAATATTCAAAAGTATCTTCTTTTATATCACTATTGTGTAAACCAGAAATAGGTAAAATATCTAAATTTACCGCAAAAATCAAGACACCTAATAAGGCTAAATAAAAAGAGGGAAGAGAAAAGCTTAAAAGGGATAGTTGCCCTACAAACTTATCAAAAATACTTTCTTTGTTTAATGCTGACTTAATACCAAGATACAAAGAAAGTATAAAAATTGTAACCATACTGATTAAATTAATTGTTAAAGTAATTGGAATTCTACTTAAAATTTCATCTTGTACTTTTGCGCCACTTGCAAAAGATATTCCAAAGTCAAGCTGAAATATATTTATTATCCAAGAGAAAAACTGTATATAAATGGGTTTATCTAATCCATAAACTTCTTTTAAATGAGATATAGACTCTTTTGTAATATTTGGATTAAGATCACCACTTGCAAAAAAACTATTAGGAGCTAAATTTATTGCTAAAAATGATATAAGAGATATAATAAATAACATGATTAAAATATAACTTAATTTGTTTAAAATTAATTTCATAAAGAGATTGTATTAAACTTCCGATTAATCAACTATTAACTTGTATAAATATCCTTTTTATATATTTTTGATATAATCTTTAAATTTTACAAAAAAGGCAATAAAATGAAAAAATATCATGAACTTGAAAAGTGCTTGGATTATCAGTTTAAAAATAAAGACCTGATAATCGAAGCACTAACACATAAAAGTTATAAAAAAGTATTTAATAATGAAAGATTAGAGTATCTCGGAGATGCTGTACTAAACCTAATTGTAGGAGAGTTTTTATTTAATAAATTTCCTGCATCAAATGAGGGTGAACTTTCTAAAATACGTGCATCTTTAGTAAATGAAAAAGGTTTTACTAAACTAGCCCTTGCAATAAATTTAGGTGACTACATCTATTTATCAGAAGCAGAAGATAGAAATCAAGGGAGAAAAAAGGCATCAATATTAAGTGATGCTTTTGAGGCGATAATGGGTGCAATCTATATTGAATCTGGACTTACAGTACTAAAACCAATGATTTTAAAGCTATTAGATGAAAATTATGAAGAGATTAATTTAAATGAATTATTTAGTGACTATAAAACTGCTTTACAGGAAGTAACACAAGCAAAATTTGGAGCAATACCTGTATATAAGTTAGAATCAGCAGTTGGACCTGACCATGAAAAAGAGTTTGAATTATCATTATGGATCAATGACAAACATTATGCAACAGCAAAAGGAAAAAGTAAAAAACTCGCTCAACAAGCTTCAGCAAAAATTGTCCTAAATCAGCTTCAAGGCAAAAAGTGATGAATACTTTTGGTCAAAAATTTAGATTTACCACTTTTGGTGAATCTCACGGTGTAGCACTAGGATGTATAGTGGATGGTGTTCCAGCAGGTGTAAAAATAGATTTAGACTTTATCCAAAGTGAAATGGATAGAAGAAAACCAGGACAAAATAAACTCCAAACAGCAAGAAAAGAAGATGATAAAATCGAAATTTTAAGTGGTACGTTTGAAGGATTAAGTACCGGTACACCTATTGCCATGGTTTTATACAATGGAAATCAAAAAAGCAGAGATTATGATAATGTAAAAGACCTATTTCGTCCGGGTCATGCTGACTTTACATATTTTCACAAATATGGAATACGTGATTATAGAGGTGGAGGAAGAAGTAGTGCAAGAGAAACAAGTGCAAGAGTTGCAGCTGGAGCAATTGCTCAACTAATCTTAAAAGATTTAAATATTAATGTATACAGTGGAATTTGTAACATAGAAGGTATTAAATCCGAAGAATTTGATTGGGAATATGCTAAAACAAGTGAGATGTACGCATTAGATAAAAATAAAGAGCATGAACAAAAAGAAGCTATATTAAATGCTAAAAATTCACATAATAGTGTCGGAGGAGTTGTAGCCCTAAAAGCTACAAATGTACCCGCAGGTTTAGGTGAACCAATTTATTATAAACTTGATTCTGTATTAGCTGATGCAATGATGAGTATAAATGCTGTAAAAGCTATTGACATTGGTGATGGTATTGAATCAGTATTAATAAAAGGTAGTGAGAATAATGATCAAATTAGATCAAATGGATTTAAAACAAATCATAGTGGTGGTATATTAGGTGGAATTAGTAATGGCGATGATATAGAATTAAAAGTATATTTTAAACCTACACCTTCAATATTTATTGAACAAGAGACTGTAAATACTTCAAATGAAAATGTTAACTATAATCTAAAAGGAAGACATGATCCATGTGTAGCAACAAGAGGAAGTATAGTTGCACAATCGATGATGGCATGTGTATTAGTAGACATGTTATTACTAAATATGGGTGCAAAAATGGATCATCTTAAAAAAATATATAATTAATCACTGCTTATAAAGCAACTATTTTAAGTACAACTTTGATAAAATAGATTAATAAAAAAAATGAAAAGAAGAAAAGGACTTCATTGGATTACATAGGTATAAATAGAAATGGTCAAATATATGACCTTCAAACTGCTAAAGCTTTAAATATAGAAGCAAATGAATCAGAACAAATAAAAGCTGATAGTTCAGCTGAAGCATTAGAAATATTAAGACATTCAACTGCACATTTGATGGCACAAGCCATCAAAGAACTACATCCTGAAGCACAATTTTTTGTAGGACCAGTTGTTGACGAAGGGTTTTATTATGACTTCAAACTAAATAAACAACTAAATGATGACGATCTAGCAATAATAGAGAAGCAAATGAAAGCATTAGCAAATAAAAAACTTCCTATTGAACGAAAAGAGTGTCAAAGATCAACTATTGAAGAGAAATTTAGAGATGATCCATTAAAACAAATGGTTCTTAAAAACATAACTGATGAAACATTAACTGTTTATTCTCAAGGCGATTTTGAAGACTTATGTAGAGGTCCTCATTTACCAAATACTAAAATGATTAGAAACTTTAAACTTATCCGAGTTGCTGGTGCGTACTTAGGTGGAGATGAAGAGAACGAAATGATCACTAGAATTTATGGTATATCTTTTTTTGATAAACAAGAATTAAAAGATTACGTAACAATGCTTGAAGAAGCAAAAAAAAGAGATCATAGACGTCTTGGTACTGACCTTAAACTATTTACTTTTAGTGATGATGTTGGAGCTGGTTTACCTTTATGGTTACCTGCAGGTGCTAGGCTTAGAGGTAAACTAGAACAGCTTTTATATAAAGCACATAGAGTTAGAGGATATCAACCCGTTCGTGCACCTGAAATTTTAAAAGCAGAAGCTTGGGTTAAATCAGGTCACTATGCAAACTATAAAGAAAATATGTATTTTACAGCTATTGATGATATGGAATATGGATTAAAACCAATGAACTGTGTAGGCCATATAGAAATATTTAAAAATGATTTAGTGTCATATAAAGATTTGCCACTTAAATTTTTTGAGTATGGTGTTGTACATAGACATGAATTAAGTGGCGCAATGCATGGGCTATTTAGAGTAAGAGAATTTACACAAGATGATGCACACATTTTTTGTACACAAGATCAAGTAAAATCTGTGATTATCGAAGTTATTGAATTTGTTGAGAGTCTTATGTCTTTCTTTGGTTTTAAATATGAGATGGAAGTTTCTACAAAACCAAAAAAAGCTATAGGGGATGATGCATTTTGGGAATCTACTACTAAAGGTATAAAAGATGCTTTAGATGAAAATGGTTATACTTATGGTATTGATGAAGGTGGTGGAGCATTCTATGGACCTAAAATTGATATTAAAATCACTGATGCTATAGGAAGAAAATGGCAATGTGGTACAATTCAAGTAGATATGAATTTACCGGAAAGATTTGATATAAACTATACTACATCTGATGATACTAGAGAAAGACCTGTAATGATTCATAGAGCTATACTAGGTTCTTTCGAAAGATTTATTGGTATTATGACAGAACACTTCGCAGGTGAATTTCCATTAAGTATTGCTCCAACTGGTGTAATAATAATTCCTATTGCTGATTCACATAACGATTATGCAGAAGAATTAGCAAAAGAGTTACAAGCTATTGAAATTGATAGTGAAGTCTTTAACCAAAATGAAAGTCTTAACAAACGAATTCGAATTGCGGAAAAACAACGTGTACCTATGATCGTTGTAGTAGGTGATGATGAAGTTGCAAATTCTAAAATTGCGCTAAGAAATCGAAGAAAAAGAGAAAGAAGTGAGCTATCTAAAGAAGATTTTTTAGATATGTTAAAATTAAGCCAAACAGGGGATAAAATTTGAGTTTTAAAAACAATAAAAAACAAGATGATACTTTATTAAACGAAGATATTAGATTTAAAGAAGTAAGATGTAATGCTGATGATGGTTCATCACATGGAATTATGAGTTCAAGAGAAGCATTAGCATTAGCTGATGAAGCAGGTTTAGATTTAGTATGTATTGCACCAAATGCAAAACCACCTGTAGTTAAAATTATGAACTACGGTAAATTCAAGTATCAACAAGAAAAGAAAATTAAAGAAGCCAAAAAAAATCAAAAAATTATTGTAACAAAAGAGATCAAACTATCTGTTAAAATTGCACAAAATGATATTGATTATAAAGTTAAACATGCTAGAGAATTTATTGAAAAAGGAAATCATGTTAAATTTAGAGTATTCCTTAGAGGTAGAGAGATGGCAAATCCTGCAGCAGGTGCTGAAGTACTAACAAGAGTATGGCCTATGGTTGAAGATATAGCATCAAAAGAAAATGATCCTAAATTAGAAGGTAGATATGTTAATATGCTAGTTGTTCCACTTAAAAAAGAAAAACACTAATAACTACACTTCTTTCTGTTAAATAAGAGATTTGCATCTCTTATTTTAATTCTTCAAAAGAATCAGTTTCTCCATTAAAGTACTCTATACTGCCATCTTCAATTTTATAATACCAGCCATGAATATCTAATTGACCAGCTTTAACTTTTCTAAAAATTTCTGGATATGTCAATAAGTTTTCAAGTTGTGTTTTTATAGATTCTTTTTCTGTCATTCTGTAAATAGCTTGTTTATCACTTTTATCTTCAATTTTTGATAAAGTTATTTCTTTAGCCTTTTCACCTAGTTCTAACCATTTACGTACATGAACTAAATGCTCTTCTGTACTTAAATCTTTATATAAAGACTCACAAGCTCCACAATGACTATGTCCGCATATTATAATGTCTCTTACATTAAGTACACTTACAGCATACTCAATAGCTGCACTTGAACCATGAAAATCATTGTCATTTTTATATCGAGGAACAAAATTACCTATATTACGTAATATAAACATATCACCAGGTTTGCTATCCATAATTAGATCTGGGACTACCCTGCTATCGCTACAACCAATAAACAATACATCTGGACTTTGACCATATTCAACAAGATGGTCAAATTTACCTTCCAATTTATGAAAATATGTATCTTTAAATTTCTGATTACCTTTTATAAGCTTACTTATCATTATATTTACCTTTTATTAACTAGAATAGAAATTATATGCAAAAAATATAAAAAAGAGATAACAAAATAAGACCTCTTCAATTTTATGTATTATGTCATAGATAACCTATATTAATATAAATAATTGTGTCTAAATTTTGATAATAATTACATAAATTAAAAGGATTTATTCATAAATAAAGAAATTGTACAAGGATAATAGAATATAAAAAGCACACTATTGTAAATTTATAGATAAAAAAAGATAAAGATAATAAAATAAGGGAAAGAAGAAAGATCACCTGAAAAAAAGGGCAA
>Ga0193963_1000238_pt1 | contig 29066 bp, 35 predicted proteins | sample FB_6_MG_FD_140359 | JGI IMG/M metagenome (GOLD analysis project Ga0193963, IMG submission 140359) | Microbial mat bacterial communities from the Broadkill River, Lewes, Delaware, United States - FB_6_MG | ecosystem: Environmental > Aquatic > Freshwater > River > Microbial mats | place: USA...
AAAGATGTTAAAATGCTTATGAAATCTATCAAAAGAAGAGCTAAAGAGCATAAATATACACTTATGGTAGGAAGATCTCATGGTATTCATGGTGAGCCTATTACTTTTGGTCTTACTTTAGCTGTGTGGTATGATGAGATGAAAAGACATTTAAAGAATCTCAAAGAGACTTTAAAAGTTATCTCTGTTGGTCAAATCTCTGGTGCTATGGGTAACTTTGCACACGCTCCTTTAGAACTTGAAGAATATGCTATGAAAGAATTAGGTTTAAAACCAGAACCTTGTTCAAATCAAGTTGTACATAGAGATAGATATGCAAGACTTGCAACGGCTTTAGCTTCTATGGCTTCTTCTATTGAAAAATTTGCTGTACAGGTTCGACATTTACAAAGAACAGAAGTGTATGAGTGTGAAGAGTTTTTTGCAAAAGGTCAAAAAGGATCTTCAGCTATGCCTCATAAACGAAACCCAATTTTAACTGAAAATATAACTGGACTTGCAAGAACTATTAGATCATTTGCAGCCCCAGCAATGGAAAATGTTGCATTATGGCACGAAAGAGATATCTCTCACTCATCAAATGAAAGATTTTGGTTACCAGATGCATTTATCACAACTGATTTTATGCTTCATAGAATGAATAATGTAATTGCAAACTTAACAGTTATGCCTGAAAATATGATGAAAAATCTTAACTTAACTGGTGGACTTGTATTTTCTCAAAGAGTACTTTTAGAGTTACCACTTAAAGGTGTAAGTAGAGAAGATGCATATAAAATTGTTCAAAGAAATGCTATGAAAGTTTGGCAAGAGATACAACAAGGGAAAGCAACTACAAATAAAAAAGGTGAGTCTTTATACTTAGGTCACTTACTTAGCGATGATGAGTTAAGAAAATCATTATCTGAAAAACAAATCAGAGAATGTTTTAACTATGAATATTATACTAAAAATGTAAGTGCAATTTTTAAAAGAGTTTTTAAAAAATAATAACTTTTTATAAATAGAATATTGCACCCTACTTATATATTTTATAAGTAGGGTTTTTTATTGATATTTTCAAAATAAATATTTTAATTATCATTGTTTCAGCTTATTTTTATATTAGTTAGGGAAAAGTATCGTTATGTAAATAATTATTAGGATTATATCATGGACTTAAATAATTTATCTCTTTCACAAAAAATAGAACTAGCAATAGAAACAACAGAGCAGGGACTTTTAGAATTACTTTTTATCTCTCCTGAAGTTTTAGTTAGAAGAGCAGTTCTTAGAAATAAAAATGTAAGCACACAAATTGTGAATAAATTAGCATACGATGTAACGGAAAATGTTAGTTATGTTGCATCTAAACATATAAAATGTACTTCATCGAGACAGTTTAATTTACCAGTTTCGAAATGTGTGAAATGTAAAGTAGATGAAAGACACCTTTCTTGTGAAAAGTGCCCTTACAAATAGCTCTATAAAGTGAAAGCTATTCAGTAATTTTACTGATTAATGTTTTTGCATTTTGTAGTGCTATTTCACTATCATTTTTATCAAAAGTTAATGCAACAGCCATTCTTCGTCCTTCATGAGTTTGTGGCTTACCAAAAACTCTAACAAATGAATTTGTTGTAAAAATACTAGGGTCTACATTGATTTCTGGACTAAATGTATCAGTTGTAGACTTGTAGGCTGCACTCGCACCCGCTCCATAGTTGATATAGTCAAGAGGTAATCCCAGAACTGCTCTTACATGTAATGCAAATTGTGATTGGGATTGAGTTATCATAGTTACCATACCTGTATCATGTGGTCGTGGACTCACCTCAGAAAAATAAACTTCATCCCCTTTTACAAAGAGTTCAACACCAAAAAGTCCTCTACCACCTAGTCCATCAGTGATTTTTTTAGCAACATCGATAGCTTTTTGTTTTGCTAATTCACTCATATTCATTGGTTGCCATGAAAAGATGTAGTCACCATCTTTTTGAATGTGACCTATAGGCTCACAAAATGTTGTACCTGTTTCGTTTCTAACAGTTAAGAGAGTGATCTCATAATCAAAAGAGATAAACTCTTCAACAATGAGTTCACTTGCATCTCCTCTAGCTTCTTTTGCTACTTCCCATGAGTTTTGTAAATCATTTTTTGTTTTTGCTATTGTCTGACCATGTCCAGAACTAGACATAACTGGTTTAATAACACATGGAAATCCTATTTTATCTGCTGCTTTTTGTAATCCCTCTAAGGTAGTAACAAATTCATATTTAGATGCTGGAAGTTGTAACTCTTCACATGCAAAAACTCTAATATTTTTTCTATTCATTGTTTTATTTACAGCTTCAGCATTAGGGATTACATGAAAACCTTCATCTTCTGCTTTAAATAGTGCAGAAATACTGATAGCTTCAACTTCTGGTAAGATAAAATTTGGTTTTTCTCTTCTTATGACATCTAAAACTTCATCTTCATTTTTCATATTTATTACATAAGACTTATTTGCTACTAGATGTGCAGGTGCATTAGCGTAGCTATCTACAGCAATTGTTTCTATACCTAGTCGTTGAGCTTCTATAATAACTTCTTTTCCTAATTCTCCACTTCCTAATAGCATTATTTTTATACTATTTGATTTTAAAGGTACTGTAAATTTCATATATTTTCCTAATGGTTTTGTATTGTATATAACTAAAGGTATTTTAATATATCAATGGTTAAGAGTTTATTTATTGAATTATCATAGAGATATTTTAGTAAAACTTTACTAGAATAGTAAAAATTACTGTAAGGAGTTCTGATTTGAGCGAATATTATTATCCAGTGATGGCATTTCATGTTATTGCTGTTTTGTCTTGGATGTCTATGTTATTTTATCTACCAAGACTTTTTGTCTATCATGCAGAAAATAAAGATAAAAAAGAGTTTGTAGAGGTTGTAAAAGTTCAAGAATACAAGTTATATAAATATATAGGGGCACCTGCTATGTGGGCAACAGTATTCTCGGGTGCTTATATGATTTATACAAATATGGAGCTAATGGCACAGCCTTGGATGCATGCAAAACTTTTACTTGTTGTGTTACTTATTATTTACTCTATTAGTCTTGATAAAATTAGATTAAAACTAAATTGTGAAAAATGTCAAAAATCGGGAAAATTTTTTAGAGCATATAATGAAGTACCAACAATACTTGCTATTTTAATTGTAACTTATGTGATAACAAAAAGTATTCCAGTTGGGTTTTCTATTGGAATTACACTATTTTTTGTATTTATTATGATTATGATAATGAGAGCAAAACCAAAAACAACAAAAAAGGAAGAGATATGAAAATAGTATTTTTAGATAGAAAAACATTAGGAGATGATATCAATTTAGAACAATTTGATACATTAGGTGAAGTTACATACTATGATTTTACAAAACCTGAGGAGGTATTACAAAGAGTAAAAGATGCAGATGTTGTTGTAACAAACAAAGCAATTGTAGATAAAAATACAATGGAAAATTCTACTATAAAACTTATTTGTATTACGGCAACAGGGATGAATAATATAGACTTAGATTATGCTCAACAAAAGGGTATACCAGTTAAAAATGTAGCAGGATACTCAACATCTAGCGTAGCACAACTATCATTTTCATACATACTACAGTTTGTACAAAAAATAAATTTTTATGATAACTATGTAAAATCTGGAGCTTGGGCAAAGAGTGATATATTTACAAATAATGACAAACCATTTTATGAACTAAGTGGTAAAACAGTTGGAATTATAGGTTTAGGTAATATTGGAAAAGAGGTTGCTAAGATAGCAGTTGCTTTTGGATGTAGAGTGGTTTATTATTCTACAAGTGGGAAAAACAATGAACCATTATATGAAAATGTAAGTTTAGAAAAACTTCTAGAACAGTCAGATATCATTTCTATACATTGTGCTTTAAATGAACAAACTAATAATTTATTAAATAAAAATAATTTAGATAATTTAAAAGATGGAGCAATATTATTAAATCTTGGTCGTGGTGGACTTGTGAATGAACAAGATATTACAAATACTTTAAATAATGGGAAAGATATATATTTTGCAACAGATGTAACAACAATTGAACCAATTGAGGCAACTTCTCCTTTATTAAAAATTGAAAATCAAGAAAGAGTTATTATGACTCCTCATATAGCATGGGCTTCAGTTGAAGCGAGAACAAGACTAATGGATTTAGTCTTTAAAAATATTACCGATACACTATGAAAAAAATTATTTTTCAAAAAGAAGAGATTATACCCTCTAAAATAGTGTGTATTGGAAGAAATTATGTAGATCATATAAAAGAGTTAGATAATGAGATGCCAAAAGATATGGTCATTTTTAATAAACCTAATTCTGCAATTTCAAATAAATTAGAGTACTTTTCTGAAGATACACGGTATGAGGGTGAAATTTGTTTATTAATCAAAGATAACAAGATAGATGCTATTGCTTTTGGATTGGACTTAACAAAAGCTAATGAACAAAATTATTTAAAAAGTAAATCACTTCCATGGGAGAGATCAAAGTCTTTTAATGGTTCAGCTGTATTGAGTGAATTTGTAAAGCTAGAAGATGATATCTCTAAAATACGATTAGAACTATTTATTAATGATACTTTAGCACAATATGGAAGTTACGATTTGATGATGTACAAACCAACTCAAATGATAGAAGAGATAAATTCTTTTATGACTTTAGAAGATGGAGATGTTATCATGACAGGTACTCCTAAAGGTGTGGGAACTTATAAATTAAATGATAAATTTGAAGGAAAAATTTATATAGATGAAAAATTAGTATTAGAAGCATCTTGGATAGTTACATAAAAATGTGTTATACTATGTAATACTTTACATATAGGAGTTTGCAAATGGGATTATTACTATACAAATCAGACGAGATGTACTCATCTACTGAGCTTATTCGAAAAAGTAAAATGATTTTTGATAAAGTTTTAGAAAATGAAATTGACAAGGCTATTATCCTTAGGGATGGAAAGCCTTGTTTCCTTTTAATGGAATTTCAAAAATATGAGAAAATTATGGCGGAATACGAACAGCTAAAAGAGTATGTAAACACTTTAGAAAAATCATCTAAGAAAAAAGAGTTTAAAAAACCTAAAAAACTAAAAGTTGCAAAAGAAACTATTTCTGAAGAGATAGAAGAACCAGAAGAACAGCTAAAAATCAATCTACCTATTCAAAATATTACCCCTGAAGATAAAGCAAAAATAGATCAAAAAAATGAACAGACACAAGAAGAAAAAAGTTTAACCGAAGAGCAGGAGCTTAAAGAAGCAATGCAAAGTATAGAGTCAATGAATTTTGATGATGAGATGAAACAAGAAGCACAAAAAAAGATACATACAAGAATAGTTCAAGCAAGAAAAGAAAGAGCTAAAATATTAGCCGATGAAAAACAACATCAAGAAGATTTAAAAGAGGAATTAATTTTACAAAGCCAACTTAAAGAAAAAAAGAAAAAAAAAGACAGAGAGCTTCGTGAGTTTTGGGACTAAATCTTTATAAATCAGCTCAATTTGGATATAATAGCCTAAATATGAATATTGGCTTTAATTCAGATGTAGATTTTGAGTTTAACCCAAATGAATTTTAAAGGATAGTAAAATGGATTTCAATAGAAATATAAGGATACTTTTCGTAGATGATAGTTCAACAATAAGGGAGATGGTAGAGAGTTCTCTTTTAGAAATCGGGTATATGAATATTCAGAGTGCGGAAGATGGAGTAGAAGCTTTAGCCCTTTCAGCTGAAGAGGAGTATGACTTTATTATTACTGATATCAATATGCCAAATATGGATGGGATTGAATTAATCCAAAAGTTAAGAGATAAACTTGATTACATAGATGTTCCTATTATGGTTTTAACTACTGAATGGAGTGCTGAAATGAAGAAACAAGGTAGAGAAGCTGGTGCTACTTCGTGGATTGTGAAACCTTTTGATACAGAACTACTACATAACGCAATACTTGAAACAATTAAAAAAGCACAAGAATAATAGGAGATAATAAAAATATGGCAATTACAAGATTTGCACCAAGTCCAACAGGATATTTACACATTGGAGGGCTTAGAACAGCTCTATATAGCTATCTTTGGGCTAAGAAGACAAATGGTGAATTTAAATTAAGAATTGAAGATACAGACAATGCAAGAAACAATGAGGATGCTGTAAAAGCAATCTTAGAAGCTTTTGAATGGGTAGGTATGCCAAGTGATTGTGAAATAGAATACCAATCAAAAAGAACTGATATTTATAAAAAGTACATTGCTCAATTATTAGAAGAGGGTAAAGCATATAAATGTTACATGAGCAGAGATGAACTTGATGCTTTAAGAGCAAAACAAGAAGCAGCAAAAGAGAATCCAAGATATGATGGTACTTGGAGACCAGAAGATGGTAAAGTATTACCAGAAATTCCAGCTGATGTTGAACCAGTAATTAGAATCAAAGCTCCTCTTGAAGGTGATATTTTATTTGAAGATGGTGTAAAAGGTTCTATGAAATTTGAAGCTAATCAAGTTGATGATTTTGTAATTGCTCGTGCTAATGGAATGCCTATTTATAACTTTGTTGTTGCTATTGATGACCACTTAATGGGAATGACAGATGTTTTAAGAGGTGATGACCACTTATCTAATACTCCAAAACAAATCGTAATTTACAATGCTTTAGGCTTTGATGTACCTAAGTTTTACCACATGCCAATGATTAATAATCCATCAGGGAAAAAACTATCTAAAAGAGATGGTGCTATGGATGTTATGCAATATAAAAGAGATGGATATTTACCAGAAGCATTATTAAACTTCTTAGTAAGACTTGGTTGGTCAAATGGGGATCAAGAAATTTTCTCAATGGATGAAATGTTAGAATTATTTGATCCAAATAATATTAACAAATCTGCATCTGCTTATAATGCTGAGAAATTATTATGGTTAAATGCTCATTATATTAAAAATGTATCTAATGAACGACTTGCTAATGAACTCGAATTTTTTGAATGCCACTTAGAAGGTCATGATAAAAAAGAGATGATATTAGATTTATGTAAAGAGAGAGCAAATACACTTGTAGAACTTAAAGATGCGATTACAAATATTTTAGATGTACCAACTTCTTATGACGCAAAAGGTTCAAAAAAGTTTGTAAAAGAGGGAACTATTGAGATGCTTAACTCTTATGTATCATTACTAAAAGCAAATAAAGAGATGCATACTCCTGTTGATATTGAAGGATTTACAAAACCATTTATTACTGATAATGGTTTAAAATTTCCACAAGTATTTCAACCAATAAGAATTGCACTTACAGGTGGAACAAATGCACCATCGGTATACGATATCATTGCGGTACTTGGAATAGAAGAAACTGTTACTAGAATCAATAATGCTATTGCAGTAAGTTTTGGAAAAGAGGAAGTTTAATCATGATCACAATTTGGCATAATAATAGATGTAGTAAATCAAGAGAAGCAAAAGCTATTTTGGAAGAATCAGGCTTAGAGTTTGAAGTTTTTGAATATTTAAAAAATGATTTTTCAAAAGAGGAATTATTACGAGTGATGGTACAATTGAAAATATCTGATATAAATGATATGCTTCGAAAAAAAGAAAAAGAATATAAAGAACTAGATATTGGAAATAAATCACAAAATGAGATACTTGATTTAGTTGTGCAAAATCCAAAACTAATAGAACGACCAATTATTATAAAAGAAAACAAAGCAGTTATTGCCCGTCCAATGGAAAACTTAACAAATTTACTAGGATAATATATGAAAAATAAAAAATACTTTTTAAAAAAAATATCTAACTATGCAGTAGTAGGTGGCTTAGGTGCAACTTTGATTGCTTCTATGACTGGATGTGAAGATAAAAACGCAAATGGACAATATAATCAAAATAGTAACACTATTTCAAATGCAAGCCAAAAGCAGGGTGCTTTTGTTATTGTAGAGAAAAGCGCACAAGGTGGATACCAAATTGTAGATGAGTTTCCAAGTTCTAAAACAACAATTGTTTTAAGAGAAAATGGAACTGAAAGAATCTTATCACAAGCAGAAGTGGATCAATTAGTTGCACAAGAAGCAAAAAAGATAGATAATGGAACTTCAAATCTTACTAACCCTCAAAATGCACAAATGAGTGGTGGAGGTATGGGACTAGGTGAAACAATTCTTGCTTCTGCTGCTGGGGCAATGATTGGGGCTTATATTGGAAATAAACTATTCAATAACAGTAACTACCAAAATCAACGAAGAACAAGTTATAAATCACCATCAACATATTCAAAAAGTGTAAATAGTTTTAATAAGGCTAAATCATCTTCTAGTTCAAAAGCAACTTCAAGTACGAAAAAAAGTGGTTTTTTCGGAAGTAGTAGAACAAGTGGATCACGAAGTAGTTTTGGAGGTTAATTAACCCCTCCTTTTCTAAAAACTAGGCAACAAGTCCTATTGTTTTACATACTTGTTTGTACGCATTCTCACCTAATTTTTGTTTTGCCATAGATTTCATCTCTTTACACATATTACAGTTGCATCTTTTTGGTATAGTATTTAATAAAACCTCGATGTTATTCGCAGGACTAAATGTAGTATTATTTGTTTTCATAATCTTTCCTTTTTTGTTATAATATGAGTATAATATTTAATAGTGAAGAATCAGTGAATAAAGAATGAAGATTTAGTGAAGATTTAAAATTTTAGTATATAATGATATTACAGAGCGTCAATTGAATACTGAAAAGGTACAAGATGGAATTAAAAGAATTAAAAGTTTTATATGCTGATGATGAAATTGAAATAAGAAATATGGTTAAAGACTTTCTTAAGTGTAGGGTTAAAGAGTTTTACACTGCTAAAGATGGATTGGAAGCATTTTCAATTTATAAAGAAAAAAAGCCAGATGTCATACTTTTAGATATACATATGCCAAATTCTGATGGTATTGAAGTTGCCAAAAAAATACGACAAAATGATCACTCTACAAGAATTATAATGATAACTGCTTTTTCAGATACAAAAAATCTATTAGCTGCATCTGAACTGAAACTCACTAAATATATTGTAAAGCCTTTTACTATTAATGATGTCTTAAACTCTCTAGAATTAGCTTTACAAGAGACGCTAAACTTTAAAACAACAAATAAAAAGAATATTTACTTAGCAGATGATTTTATTTGGGATGTTGAGGTTGAGTCTTTATTTAAGGGTTCTTGTGAAGTTGGACTTACACCAAAAGAGCGAAAAATTTTACAAATTCTTTTTTCTAATGTAAATGCAACAGTATCTTATGATACACTTCTAATAGAGGTTTGGGATGATTTTGAAAATCATAGTATTGATACACTCAAGACTATGATGAAAAATATAAGAAGAAAACTCCCAACAAATACCATCTCAAATATTTATGCAACAGGATATAAAATAATACTATGAAACTAAAAACTTTAAAACCATTAACAAACGAATACTTAGAATCTATTGGATTTACTTGGCACACAGATACAGATACGAGCTCATACATTAGCGATGAAATTGTATCTATCTCCCAAAAAGAAGCAGAAGAATATTATGAAGCTACAAATGAACTTTATGATATGTTTTGTGAAGCTGGACAGTATGTAATAGATAATAATCTTTTTCATGAACTTGATATCCCTTTTAATCTTGTGGAAGTTATAAAAGCTTCTTGGGAGGATGATGTACATTGGCATCTTTACGGTCGATTTGATTTAGCAGGTGGACTTGATGGAAAACCAATAAAACTTATTGAGTTTAATGCAGATACACCAACAGCCGTATTTGAAACAGCGATTGTTCAATGGGCAATGTTAAAGTTTAATAATTTTGAAGAATCAAGTCAGTTTAACTCTTTATATGAAGCAATTAAAGATAACTTTAAAAGATTTGTAACTTTAGATAGTGAAATTGAGAAGTTTGAAGAACATTATGAAAAACTCAATTGGAAAATTTTGTTTTCATCAGTTTTAGGAGATGATGAAGAGGAAAATACGACAAAACTATTACAACATATAGCAAGTGAAGCTGGCTATCAAACTGACTTTGAATATATAGGTAATGTAGGTTTTAGTGATGATGGTATTACAAAAGATGATGAGATTTATGAATTTTGGTTCAAACTCATACCTTGGGAAGATATTGCAATAGATGAGGGGGAGTTAGCTGTAATTCTTACTGACATTATCAATAATAAAAAAGCTATTATTTGTAATCCTGCATATACACTTTTATTTCAAAGTAAAGGAATCATGAAAATTTTATGGGATTTATATCCAAATCATCCATTACTACTAGAAACTTCATTTGAACCTTTAGAGAACAAAAAACAAGTGGAAAAAATGTGTTTTGGTAGAGAGGGCGCTAATGTAGCTATTGTTAATGATGATAACTCTCTTGATATGAAAACTGATGGAGATTATGCAAACTTTAAACCTATCTATCAAGAGTATGTAGAGTTTCCTCAAGATGAAAAAGGAAGCTATTATCAAGCAGGTGTTTTTTATGCTTATGAAGCGTGTGGTTTAGGTTTTAGAAAAGGTGGAAAAATACTTGATAATATGTCTAAGTTTGTAGGACATATTGTAGAATAGGATAGGTGTAATGGCTCAAAGATAGAGTAATTTACTCTATCTCTTCCCATGTACCATACATATTGTCAATATCTTTGATTACATCATTTGGAGTGTTGTGATATCTTAAAAATGAAACAATATTTTGATAATGATCTTTGTCAAACTGCATTGTTATATTATTTTCATCTCCATATATTCTAGCTAGAGCTGGTTTGTACAAATTTCGTATTTTTAATCCACCAATATTTAGATTTGTTTTATAATAAGCTATCACTTCTCTTTCATCTTTAAGTGTTCCTACTAATCCTGCCAAAGAAACAATTTTTAGGGATGTAATATTTGGAATATTTCTAATATCATACTTCTGATTTTTTAATGGTTTTCCCTCTTCATCAATATTTAGATCAAGTTTGATAGAAAAGTTTTCATTTTTTTCTAGTCCTTGAAAATTTAAAGTATACTCTTTTGCAAATAATGAACTTACAAGACCTAATGTCAATAATAATTTTTTCATTTTTAAAATCCTCTCAATGTAGTTTGTTCTATTTTTAGATATAATAATATCATAAAAAGGTATAAAATGTTAACTGATCAAATTTTTATTAACATAGCAAAAGAGATAGCAAGTGCTAGTAAGTGTGTATCGAAGCAAGTAGGTGCAGTGATTGTAAAAAATGGACGAATTTTAAGTACAGGATATAATGGAACACCCCCTGGATATATCAACTGTTCTGATCATTGGGATGGCGAGTATACAAAAGACCATCATGAGTGGTCAAAAACCTATGAAATTCATGCAGAGATGAATGCTATTATTTGGGCTGCACGAGAAGGAATTAGTATAGATGGTGCTACGATATATGTTACACTTGAACCATGTAGTGATTGCAGTAAGAATCTTATAGCAAGTGGTATTAAAAGAATAGTATATGATAAAGCTTATGAGCATACAAATTCTGAAATAGTAACTAAATTTATCAAAGATAATAATGTAAGTATAGAGAAACTTGAAGATATCATCAAATAAAGAATTTTATTCTCAATCTATAAAAGAGTATGGTGTGTCTGCTCAAGGTGTACACTGGAATAGTAAGTATACACAGTATAAAAGATTTGAAATTCTGACAAAACAGATAAAGAAGCATATCAAGACTTCATCTGTGATTGATGTGGGATCTGGTTTTGGAGAATATTACCATTATTTAAAAAATAACCATAAAACACCACATCATTATATTGGCGTTGATTGTGAAGAAAATATGGTAAATATCTCACGAAAAAGGTTTCCCAATATTGAATTTTTAAATCAGAATATTTTGGAAGATGTTTTGATTCCTGCTGATTATTATATTTGTAGTGGGGCACTCAATTTATTGAATAAAAGTGAAGTAGAGAAATTTATAAAAAGATGTTTTGAACATTCAGAAAAAGCATTTATTTTTAATTATCTAAAAAATGAAACATTTAATGATGTCAATAAAGAAGATATTATAAATATAACAGAAAACTTGACTTCAAATATAAAAATAATAGAGGGATATTTAGATAATGATTTTACTATTGTTATGGTAAAATAGATTTTTAAAATGAAGGAATAACTACTATGAATAAAATAATTTTCACAATACTTTTTTGTACAGCAAGTTTATATGCAGGACTTGTAAATGCAATTGCAATAACAGTAAATGATACACCTATCACTCTTTTTGATATAGATAAAGAGATGGAAACAAAAAGAATCTCAAAAGATCAAGCAGTTTCTCAGATCATTGATAAGGTTTTATATGAACAAGAGATTGAAAAAAATAAAATAAGTATAGATATTTTTGATGTTGATAATTACATCGAAAAACTAGCTTCAAGCAATAAAATGAATGTTTTAGATTTTAAATCACTGGTAAGACAACAGCAAGATTATACAGTTTTCAAAAAAAATATAAAGAAACAACTTCTTCACCAAAAACTTATCACAAGTATAGCAAGAGGAAAACTTACAGTAGCTAGTGAAGAAGATTTGAATATTTATTATGAAAATAACAAAGAACAATTTAAAATTGCAGATACGATTGAAGTTATAGCGTATGTTTCAAAGTCAAAGCAAGCTTTATTGGAATTGAAAAAGAATCCTTTACTTCAAAATGATAAAGTAGTGAGTCAAAATATCACGATGAAACAAAAAGAGTTAAATGCTCAAACAAAATATATACTAAATACAACTTCAGAAAAAGAGTTTAGTGCTATCTTTGCACAAAATAAAAACTATAATATGTTTTTTGTACAAAATAAAAAAGATATCACATCTCTTGAATTTAAAGATGTAAAAGAACAAATTTTTACAACTATTATGCAAAAAAGAGAACAAGATTATCTTAAAAATTATTTTGAAACATTAAAAATAACTGCAGATATTAAAATATTACGATAAAAAATAACACTATATCACAAAAATCATCTAAGATGATATGTGATATAATCACAAAATAATAAGAATGAAGGAAACAATATAGATGTTTGAAACAATCATAGGTTTAGAGGTTCATGTTCAGTTAAACACAGATAGTAAATTATGGTGTAATTGTGCTACAAGTTTTGGTGAAGTGGCAAATACAAATGTATGTCCTATATGTTTAGGACTACCAGGAGCTCTTCCTGTTTTAAATAAAGAAGCTGTACATAAATCTATTCAGTTAGGAACAGCACTCAATGCAAAAATAAATAAAAAATCTATTTTTAATAGAAAGAACTATTTTTATCCAGATTTACCATCAGGATACCAAATATCTCAGTTCGAAGTTCCTGTTGTAGGTCTTGGAGAGATTGTTATAGATTTTGAAGATGGAACAAGTAAAACTATTGGAGTAACACGAGCACACTTAGAAAATGATGCTGGAAAAAGTTCTCATGCTGGAGATCATTCTAAAGTTGACTTAAATAGAGCAGGAACACCTTTACTTGAGATCGTATCTGAACCTGATATGAGAAGTGCAGAAGAGGTACTTTTATATCTTAAAAAACTTCATTCAATTGTAAGATACATCGATATCTCAAATGCAAATATGGAAGAGGGAAGTTTTAGATGTGATGTAAATATCTCTATTCGACCAAAAGGTGATGAGAAACTTTATACAAGATGTGAAATCAAAAATATGAATAGTTTCAAAAATATTGAAAAAGCTATAGCTTATGAAGTGCAAAGACAAAGAGAAGCTTGGGAAGATGGTATTTATGAACAAGAGGTTGTTCAAGAAACAAGACTTTTTGATGTAAATGTTGGCGAAACAAGAAGTATGAGAGGAAAGGAAGATGCTGCGGATTACAGATATTTTCCAGACCCAGATCTATTACCTCTAATTATTACAGATGAGATGATCGAAAAGTATTCAGAGATTCCTGAACTTCCAGATGCTAAAAAAAATAGATTTGTGACTGATTTTGGTGTTAAAGCACATGATGCAGGTATCATTTGTAGTACAAAAGAAACAGCACAATATTTTGAAGATATGATGGCTTGTGATATTAGTGGAAAAATGGCTACTACATGGTTAAATGTAGAATTACAAGGTAGATTATCTGATGGAATGAATATAAGTAATTCTCCAGTTAGTCCACAAAAACTAGCATCTCTTATTAAATCAATTGAGTCTGGTGATATTTCAGGTAAAGCTGGTAAAGAGGTACTTGATTATTTGATGGAAAATGATGCTAGCGTAGAAGAGGTTATCGAAAAACTTGGACTTAAACAAGTAAGTGATGATGGGGCTATTTTGGTAATCATTGATGAAATTTTAAATACAAATCAAGATAAAGTAGAACAATATAAAGCTGGTAAAGAAAAAATGTTTGGTTTCTTTGTAGGTCAAGCTATGAAAGCATTAAAAGGTGCTGGAAACCCACAAATCATCAACAAACTTTTAAAAGAAAGATTAGCATAAAGGGTATAAAATGAGTTCTATTTGTGTTATAGGTGCTGGAAAATGGGGACAGGCGTTACACTATGCTTTAAACCAAAGCACAGCTTCTTCAGAAAAGCAAAAATGTTTTATCACTAGTAGAACAAAAAAAGATATTGAAAATTTTGTATCTTTAGAAGAGGCTCTTTTATGTGAGTATTTAGTCATAGCTATACCATCTCAAAGCATAAGAGAGTGGTTAACTCAAAACTTTAAATACAATGGACAAAAAGTACTTGTAGCAGCAAAAGGGATAGAAGCTAATACAGGTGCTTTTTTACAAGATATCTATGAAGAGTTTGTTCCTCAAAAAAACCTAGGATTTATTTCTGGTCCTTCATTTGCAAGTGAAGTTATAAAAGGGCTACCAACAGCTTTAGTTCTTAACTCTAGTTCAAAAAGTTTTTATGATCAATTTTATAGTTTTTTTCCAAATTTTATTAAAACATATTATAGCAATGATGTTATAGGAGCTGAAATATCTGGTGCATATAAAAATGTTTTAGCAATTGCTAGTGGAATATGTAAAGGTTTAAACTTAGGGCAAAATGCACAAGCAAGTCTTATATCTCGTGGACTTGTAGAGATGGATAGATTTGGACAGTATTATGGGGCAAATAAAGATACATTTATAGGACTTAGTGGTGCTGGAGATCTTTTTTTAACAGCTTCTAGTACGCTAAGTAGAAATTTTAGAGTAGGGCTAGGATTAGCTTCAAATAAATCATTAGAAGATATACTTGAAGAGTTAGGTGAAGTCGCTGAAGGTGTTATGACATCCCGAGCGATCTTTAAACTTTCTGTAGAAAACAATATATATACACCAATTGCAAATGAAGTCAAATTGATTTTAGAGGGGAAAAACCCTCAAGAGAGTTTAAAAGACCTTTTAAGTAGTTAATCTTTAACTTAAGAGATCTTTGTTTTTCTTATTCATCGTAAATGCATTCATCGATCGTTGCGTATGATTTTCTTCAAGCTCTTTTTCTTGAAAATATTTTTCTACTGTTGCTGTTGGATTTAAGAACAAAATAGACTCATCAATAACTATTTGAAAAATTGCATAGAGTGGAATTGTAACATGTGAACCAAAATTTTCACTTCCAAAACCTGCTTCAAATGTGATTGTTTTTTCTGTTAAGATTATTGATTCGTATGTGTAGTTTGATAAAGTAAATAGAGTAAAATGTGAAAAGTTTTTACTAATTGATTCAGGCATCTCTGGTTCAAAAGTTACACCATTGATATTTGCTGTGATTGAGAACTCTTCATCTTTATTGATTAAGTACTCTATTACTTCAAATATTTGACTTTCTAGCATGTCTCTATAATTTATATCTTCTACTATATTAAATATCATTTATTATCCTTTTTTACATACAAATATGTATTTATCAAACTCTTCATCTGTGTGGAGATTGAAATTAATTATATTTTCTACTTCAAAACCTATAGTTTGTAATAATGATGACAACTCATCCTTTTTATAGCAAAACTGCTCTATAGTTCCTGAATCTTTTTTAAAGCTTTTCTCTTTATCTTCTTGAGTAAAAAGTGTTATATCAGTATATAAAATATTCTCTTTAAAGTTAGCATCAATTGCGATAAATTTATCTTTTAAATCTATATTTAAAGTACCTTGTGCAACATTTTCAAAACCATATAAACTGTTGATATCAAATATAAAGTAACCCTCTTTATTTATAACTTGATAACATGATTCTAAAAACTCCTTAATTGTATTCTGTGGAATATAATTAATGACATCGAATGTAGCAGTAGCACAGTCATATGTCTCTTTTATATCTTTTATATCAATGCATTTAGCATCTGTACCTTTTGATACAGCTATCTCTATTTGTTTTGCACTTAGATCTACCCCAAATGATTTGATACCATTGAGTTCCATTATATGGCAAAATTCACCTTGCCCACACCCTATATCGATAAGGGTTTTAGGCTCTTTCGAAAGAACTGTATGTCCGATTGTTTTATAAAGATGATGTACTTCATCTTCAAAATCAAGATACTCTTCTATAGTTGCATATAAATCAAGTGCTTGCAAGCTGTTCTCTTAAATCTAAGATTTGTGATTTTTTATTATAGTAAGAGTTTTTATTTGAAATCAAAAATACACTTGACTGCATAATTGTATCTCCAACTTCTAGACCATTTTGTTTCATTGTTTCACCTGTTTCAACAATATCTACAATACAATCAGAAAGACCAACTAAAGGCGCTAGTTCAATTGAACCATAAAGTTTTACAATATTTACAGCCATCGCTTTGCTTTCAAAAAACTTTTTAGCTATTGTAGTATGTTTTGTAGCAACAGTAATTTCTGATTTTGACCAATCTATTGTGTCACCAGCTTTTAAACCTATTGCTACTTTACATTGACCTATTTTTAAGTCTAGTAATTTAATGAGGTCATACTCTTTCTCTTCTAGTACATCAAGCCCAACTACACCTAAATCAGCAGCTCCATGCATAACATAAGTTGGTACATCTTGATTTCGCACATTTAAAAATGTAAAACCTGCTTTTTTTAATATAAGTTTACGATCTTCAAATACAAACTTTTCATTAAATACTTTTTCAAATTTTTCTAATGTTTGTTCCGCTATTCTACCTTTTGGTAGGGCTATTGTTAACATCTAATTTCCCTTTTTTTTATTTTCTGTGCGTATTATTTTTTTCATACTACTAAATATCATATTTTTTTTATATTTTGCTGGAATATTTACAAAATAATCTTTTAATAAATCTTTATCCCCACCAGTAAAATATATTTTAGTTTTATATTTTTTATACTCTTTTACTATAGGTAAAATAATAGCACTAAATATTGCATAATTAATTGCATCATTTGTTGTTAATGGAATTTTATCTAAATTTGTATTTTTTTCAAAGTCAAATGATAGCTTTTTAGAAATATTCGGATATATTGACTTGTAAGCTTCTATACCAGGGATAATAAATCCCCCTTTATGTTTCCCTTTTTTCATAATATCAACAGTAATAGCACTACCTAAATCAACGATTATACCATCAGTTATAGAAGTACAAACTACTTGTCTATCGATACCCATCCCTTCATAGGCTGTATCAAAGTTAATCATAGATTTTAGATTAATTGCTTTTGGAAACTTTTTCAAAAATTTTTTACTTGCATTTTTGTTAACACTAATAAAGTATATCTCATCTTTATAATTGGGAAGAGTTGATAAAGACTCTTTTACTCCTATCTTAAAGGTTTTGTTTTTTGTTTTAAAGTGGTATGTTGTATTTCCTATATCACAAAGTATCATCTCATCTCTTTCTTATTTTTTATCTTAAGGGTATTATAGTTAAAATACAATTATAGTAACAATATATTAAGGTTTTATTTGAACATAGCAATTTTTGGTGGTAGTTTTGATCCTGTGCATATCGGGCATGAGATGATTATAAATAAGCTTTCTCATCTTTCGTATATAAATAAACTTATCGTAGTGCCTACATATTTAAACCCTTTTAAAAAAAAATACTTGATAGATCCAGAAGATAGGTTTAAGATTTTAGATCATATGTATCGAAAAAATAAAAATATTCTTATATCAGATTTTGAAATAAATAGAAATGAAGCAACACCTTCTATTATTACGGTTGAACATTTCAAATCTCTTTATAATCCTAAAAAAATATATCTCGTAATTGGATCTGATAATTTAAGAACTCTTCATCTGTGGGATAATTTTGAAAAACTTAATAAACTTGTTGAGTTTATAGTAGTTAACAGAGATGGTTATGAAGTAAAAAATGATATAATACAGTTTAAAACAATAAATATGAATATAAATATAAGCTCATCCTCATTAAGAGATAAATTAGATATAAAATATATTCCGAAAAAAATACAAAAAAAGGTAACTGACATATGGAACAAAGAATTAAAAAAATTGTAAATATACTAGATTTTCATAAAGCTGAAGATATTGAAGTTTTTGATCTGACAAATAAAGGTTATATTACAAATCAAGTAATTATAGCTACAGCATTAAATACAAAGCATTCAATTGCATTATTAGGCCATTTAAAAGATGATTTAAAACCAGAAGAAGAGTTTGTAAGAACTGAAGAGGATGGAGACTGGACAATAGTAGATTTAGGTGATATCTTAATTCATATTATGACACAATCACACAGAGATATCTATTCACTGGAGCAATTTTTGTCTACTTTCCCTTTAGAAGATTCTAAAAAATAATATTTTCAATCACCTTATCAAATAGGTGATGATTTTATATCCTATTCCCGCTGCAACAATAGTACCAAAAACATTTAAAAATATATTGAGTATCCCATACCAAAAATGGCTATTTAATAGTATATAACTTTCAATAGCAAAAGTAGAATAAGTTGTTAATGCACCTAAAAAACCTGTAACTAAAAAGGCTTTTATTGTTTCATTTGGACTATAGTTTATAAATAAAGCAATCAAGATACCGATAAAAAAACTTCCTATGACATTTACACTAAGTGTAGCATAGGGTATTTGGGAGGGAAAGTGTTTGACTATCTCTGTATTTATATAAAATCTTAAAACAGCTCCTAAAAATCCACCCAAGCCTACTGCAATAACATTTGCTATATTAAACAGCATTATTACTTAGTTCTTGCTCTAATCTTTTTTTCATAGTCTCTTCCATATCTTTATACCATGAACTATTTTTTTCAGCTTTGATACTAGGAAGATATATCACTTTAACAATTCCACCTTGTTGTTTTAAATTCTGAGAATCAAGTATTTTTCTTGTTCCTATTATAAGTACAGGCTGTACTACTAGGTCAAATTTTTCTGCAATAATTCTTGTGCCAGCTTTGAATTTTGTTAGTCGTAAGCCATCTGATCGAGTTCCCTCTGGAAAAATGGCTAAAGGTCTTTGATGACTTAGTCGTTCTTTAGAGTCTTTTAATAATTTGATAAGACTTTTTTTACTTTCTCTTTCAACCAAAATCATTCTTGGAGCTTTTACAATATGCCCAAACCATGGGATTTTAGCAATCTCTATTTTTGAGATCCACGCAAGATCCTTTGAATGTAAATACTCAAAAAGAATAATATCAAGAACAGACTGATGGTTCATCACTTGCATCTGTGCATTTGGATCTTCTTTACCCTCTATTTGAAGTGATATACCTAAAAGTTTCATCTGTAAAGCAGCCCATTTTTGTCTAATTGGTTTCGTGTTACTTCTAAATAAATACATTAAGATAATGAGAACTGTAATAGTTATAGCTATTTGTATTATTGTGAAGATTGCTCGTATTTTACCTAATATCATTTTTCTTTATCCATCCTATACTTTCATTGTCAAATAAAATTTTTACAAATCCATCTTTTTCATTTACTATCTCGACAATATTCTTTTTCTCTAATCTTTTGAAAATTGTTGAGTTATTTGTTGGTAATATATACACATATATACCTTTACCTATGAGTATTTTTTTATTTGGAATAAACAAATATGCCATAATAATTATAAATAATGTAACAAAGATAAGATAGAGATTATTTCGTGTAAACAGAAATAATAATATACTGATAAGAAGTAATATACCACTTGCTACTTGTTTGTAGATTAAGATGCTACTATTGTAAGGGTTTAGTTCTGTTTGTGTACTCACTAATTCCTCATCTAAAATAATTGGAATAGTAATCATCACAAAATCTTTTGTAACTGTATTGTAGTAGTTAAATTTAATACTTTTAGTGTGAATAGGTATCATTACATAATAATAAAGATTTTGAATAGGATGAAAATCAGTAAGACTATTAATAGCTTGATCCGAATCTTGATATTCATTGAGTTTAAAATCTTCCAAGTTACTACTTGTTCCTTTAATATTTATAGTTGTATGTAAAATATTATTTGTATATTGTTTTGTTTTAACAGTCAACACTTCTAGTTTTTTTGCAATAACATTGGAAAATAACTTCTGATTTACAGCAATTTGTTCATATTTTATTTCTGGTGAATCAATTGATATAAAGTCGATTATATCTTCATTTTTAGAGAGTGCTAGCGTTATTTTAGGTAAGGTGAAAGCATCTTTATAAATTTTATAAGCTACTGTTGTTGTATATTCGCTTGATTTATTTTTTACCCATACTATATCTTGTGTTAGTCTTTCAATATTATTTTCTTGAGTAAATGTAGTAACAATGTTATCATAACTACTCTCTTCTTTTAAAATAAGAGCCTTGAGTTTTACTTCAAATTTTTGTCCTGTAAAAACTCGTTGTGGATAAGAGCTATATTCTAAATATAACTCTTTTGATTCTATCTCTTCATTGGAAAATAGAGTAGAAAGGGTAAAAGTAAAATAAAAAATTATTTTTAATATATATTTCAAACTACCCCTTTCTTGTAACTATTTTAAAAAACCTTGAAGCATTTTTACTCCATCATCACAGCCTAGTAATAGTTCCATTGCTCGTTCAGGATGAGGCATAAGTCCGAATACATTTTTTTCTTTGTTACATACTCCAGCAATTTGTTCAACACTACCATTTAAAATTTGATTTTCACCGTTTTTATTACAGTATTGTAGAAGTATTTGTCCATTTTTCTCCAACTCTTTCAGTCCATCTTTGTCAATAAAATAGTTTCCATCATGATGAGCAACAGGGATATTTACCACATCTCCAATATTTAATTCTTGTAGGAATACATTGTCATTATTTACTACTTTAAGATGATGATGTTTTGATATAAAGTGAAGGTTGTCATTTCGTTTTAAAGCACCAGGTAAAAGTCCAGACTCTGCTAAAATTTGAAAACCATTACAGATACCTAAAACTTTTCCACCATTAGCAGCATACTCTTTTACAGCATTCATAATTGGTGCAAATTTAGCTAATGCACCACTTCTTAAATAGTCACCATAAGAGAATCCACCTGGAGCTACTACTAAATCAGTATTTTCAGGTAATGTAGTTTCTTCATGCCAGATAATTTCAACATCTGCACCTAGTTTTTCAAATGCATATTTTGTATCATACTCACAGTTAGTCCCTGGAAATTGTAAAACTGTTACTTTCATAATATTATGCTTCTATTAGTATATCGTAATCTTCGATTACAGTATTTGCTAAAAGTTGCTCACACATTTTTGTAGCTTCTTCTCTTGCTTCAGATTCATTAGTACAATTTAGTTCCATTACAATTTGTTTTCCTATTCGAACATCTTTTACAACTTCTTTAAATCCTACTGTATCTAATGTATGATGTGCAGCTTTCCCTGCTGAATCTAATACACCTTTTTTAAGTCCTATGTTGATTATTGCTTTCATCTTTTACCTTCTGTATTATATATTATTTTGCGATTATAGCCAAAGTTGCCTTATAACAATTTAGGCAACTTTAAAGTTGTATATTTAAAAAACTATCGTTGTAGACTTTCTAATATTATTTTATAACCATCAAGGATCCCATTTTTAATAGAATCTGGAACAACTACTTCTAGCTTTTCTTTAGAAGATAGCTCTTTTGCTTTCTCTTTCCAATTGTCTTTTTTACCAAAATCTCTTAATATTTGTTTATCCATAGAGATAAAATCACCATTGTCAAAATCTTTTTTTGCAATAAATCTTGAACTTTCCGGTGTTAAAATTTCATCACCAAGTACCCATGTCCCATCTGAGTCAACAAATGCTTCAAATTTTGTATCAACAACCACAATTCCACTATCTTGGGCAAATTGTGTGAACTCTTTAAATAACTTTTCTAAAGTTGTTATAATTTCTGGAAATACTTCTCTCACCTTTGCTGAATTTAAAGGGATGTCTTTTACCCCTTTTGTAGTTGGTGTGAAAATAGGTGTTTCGAATTTATGCCATTGGTTTAAGTCAGAAGATAACTCTAATCCATAAGGGTCATTTCCATTTTGACATGCTTCATATAAAGAACCAGTTAAATAGTTTCTAAAAATAAATTCAAACTGTACAACTTCACCATCGATCTCTGCTTCTAATGGTTTACATAGTTCCATCATTTGACATCTAGGTGCAATCTCTAAAGAACTATCAACATTTTCATCTAAAATTGCTGTTTTTATGCCCATCTCTCTTGCAAATGCAGCACCATTATTTGAAATAGCTGTTTGATAGATACCCTTACCATCAATCTCTAAATTTAATGGAATATCAAATACTGAACATCTATCACTTCTTACTAAAAGTACTTTTGGATCAGCTCCTGGACATGTATATAAATCTGCATTTTTTCCTATATAAAATAAGTTATACCCTAAGTTTTCTAACTCATCGATACCTTTTTGTGTTGTTGTTTTCTTTGATTCTGGCCAAAGTCCAAGTTTTGAAATTTCATTTATAGTCATATTTATCCCTTTTTAGTTTTGTATTATAGTTAAAGATTTAAGTATATCGATACCGGCTTTGAGTTGATTGTCTTCCATAATCATCTCTTTTGTGATGATAGTTTTATCTTCTTCATTTTTTGTTTCTTCTTTATCTTCTTTTTTAGAATCATCAGTTACTTTTTCTAGTTCACCTTCAAGATGTTTTCTCATGTTTGATTCTTTGAGTTTAAAGCTTGATTTTTCTTGTGTCAAAACTTTTCCTGGAAATACTGTGATATCAGGTACTATCCCTTTAGCTTGGATTGTTCTTCCACTTGGTAAATAATACTTCGCAATTGTAAGTTTGATAGCTTCACTTCCATCATCATTAATAGGAATAATTCTTTGTACTGAACCTTTTCCAAAAGTTGTTTCTCCAATGATAACAGCTCTTTTCAAATCTTGTAAAGCACCAGATACAATTTCACTTGCACTTGCACTTCCCCCATTTACCAATACAACCATTGGCACATCGGTTAGCGTTGTAGATGAAGTTGCTTTAAACTCTTCATTTTCGTTATCATCTTTCCCTTTTTGAGAAACAATAATACCTTTATCCACAAATATATTTGTAGTATCAATCGCTTGACCTAACTGACCCCCTGGATTATTTCTCAAATCTAAAACAATCCCTTTTGTTGTTTTTTCATACTGTTTGATATATTTTTTAAGCTCGGAAGCTACTTTCATATCCATAAAAGAGGAGATTCTTAAATATAAAATATCATCATTTATAGTTTTTGCATATACTGACTGAATCTTGATAATATCTCGAACAATATTTATCTCAATTGGCTCTTGAACCCCTTTTCTTACAACAGTAATAGTTATAGGAGTTCCAGGTTTCCCTCTCATGATATCAATAGCATCAGATAAGCTCATATTGATAGAAGAAGCATCATCAATTTTTATAATAATATCTCCTGATTTTACCCCCGCTTTATATGCAGGTGTATCATCAATAGGTGAGATGATAGTTAAAGCACCATCTCTTTGTCCTATAACGATACCAAGTCCACCAAATTCCCCTTTAGTTTCAACTTGCATCTCTTTATATGATTCTTTATTTAGCATTGAGGAGTGTGCATCAAGCTCATGTAATAGTCCATTAATTGCTTTATCAACTATTTTATCTAGCTTTACATCATCAACATATAAAAGTTCAACGGCTGCAATAACTTTTTGTAATTTGGTATACGATTCTAGTCGTGTTGGTTCTGGTTCTTCTATCTCTTTTTGGCTTGTATTTTCAGCGAAAAGTAGTGTTGATAATAATATCGATACTGAAAATACTAAAAACTTTTTCATATGTTTCTATCCTTTAGATTTTTATTTAATTATAGCTAATTAATGATATAATAAGTCTTTAACAAATTTGAATTACAGGGACTAACTACTATGGAAAAAGAACTTGAAAGTATGCAACAGTTTTACAATATTATTATAGAATTTTTTGTAAATTATAGTTTTCAAATTATAGGCGCAATAATAATACTTTTTATAGGTTTTTTTATTGCTAAGAGAGTTGCTGGTTTTATTGAAAAATTTTGTCTTCACAAAAATATGGATGAAACGCTTGTAAGATTTATCGCTTTAACTGTCAAAATTACAATAATTGCAGGAGTTGCAATTATTGCCTTAGGAAAGTTAGGAATTGCTATTACACCTTTTGTTGCTGCAATTGGTGCTCTTTCTTTGGGAGCGGGATTGGCATTGCAAGGGTTACTTTCAAATTTTGGAGCAGGGGTATCTATAATCGCTACTCGACCATTTGTTGTTGGAAACACCATCACAATTCAAGGATACACAGGAGTTGTGAAAATAATAAAATTAGCTTATACTGTTTTAGAAACAGAAGATAAAGAGCAAATAACTATTCCTAATAAGCATATTGTAGGTGAAATACTTTGTAACTCTTTTGAGTACACAATTGTAGAGATGAGTGTTGGAATTGAATACGATAGTGATCCTAAAAAAGCAATCACAATCATTTCAGAGGTTTTAGAAGGTTTTGAAGAGATCTCAAAAGAGGTAAAAGCACAAGTAGGTATAAAAGAGTTTGCTGATGCATCTATTAATATAGAGCTTCGATATTGGGCATTAACTCAACAATACAATGAAGTACAATATAAAGTAAATCTTGCTGTTTTTGAAGCACTCAAGGAAAATAATATCACAATACCATTTCCAACTATAAACATAGTAAGAGATTCATAAAAAGGGGCAAATTATGAAAATATTTTTCCAGCCATTGTTAAAAAAAACAATAATTGTTTTATTGTTTTTATATTCTTTTTTAGGTTTTATGATTATCCCTTACTTAATACAAAGCAATTTAACTTCTATTGTTAAAAAACAGTTAAATGCTGATGCTTATTTAGGAAGCGTGCATATCAATCCTTTTACATTTGAAGTGCAACTTAAAAATTTTCTTTTAAAAGATGAAACAGGAAAAACACTTTTTTATTTTGGAAAACTAAATTTTAATTTTGAGCTTTTAAATTTACTTCAAAATGAGATAAAATTAAAAAACTTGCTCCTTGATAATGTAAAAAGTTCTTTAGTCTTAGATAAAGATAACACCTTTAACTTTAATCATATTTTAACACACATCGCAAAAAATACACCAAAAGAAAAAAATGTAAAAGTAGAAACAAAATCATCATTTCTTTTCAGTTTAGATACTGTTGATCTTACAAATATCAGAATAAAGTTTATTGATGAATTGCAATCGAGCTCCTCTAGTCTATCCATCAACACTCTTTCAAGTAAAATCAAACTATCACAAAGAGATGATTCTCTTAACCTAAATATAGATAATTTTAATCTCAAAGTTCCACAAATGAGTTTTTTGGATCAGCGATTTGAAATAGAGATGAAAGATCTGCACCATTCAATCAAAAATATAAATTTGACTCAATCAGACTTGACCACTTATACAATAGATGATTTGATTCTTACCAATAAAAGTTTGAGTTTTAAAGATAAAGAAAAAAATATTGTAGAACCTTTACTTTTTACTAATTTCTCTTTATCATCAAATAAGTTTTCAAATACAAAAGAACAAGAAAATAAAGTGAACTTATCAATAGATACACCAAAGAATGGATTGATAAAAGTATCTACAGATATAGCCCTATCTCCTTTAAGTGTTGAAGGCAAAGGAAGTATTGAAAACTTTAATATTGTGCCATATCAAAACTATATCAAGGATTTTATTCATCTTGATATCAAAAGTACCAAGATAAATACAAACGCTGATTTTAGCATTACAAATACTACTCAAAATGTGCTTATTGATGGAGATATTTCAGATATAAATCTGTACCACGATAAGACAAAAAAACAGCTTTTGAAACTTGAAAATATAAATTTAAATAAAGTAAAATACACAAATAACAATTTGATGATAGATGAAATTATTTTAGATACTTTTTCTACAAAATTTCAAATAGCAAAAGATAAAACAACCAATTTTGACAACCTTATAGTTTCAAAAGAAGAAACAGAGGGTGAACAAAAAGAGGAACAAACAAGTCCAAGTTCTTTTTTATATCATATTAAAAAAATAGAGTTCAAAAATGGAAAGGTTGCATTTTCAGATCATTCTCTTCCTTTAAATTTTGATACAGATATTCATCATATGAATACTACACTAGAAGATATCTCTTCTTCAAATCAAAAAACTGATATTATATTTCAAGGTGTAGTTGAAAAGTATGGAACTGCCAAAATAAAAGCAACAACAATTTTTTCAGATGTTAAAGAAAAAACTGAGGTTTTGGTTAGTTTTGAAAACTTAGATGTTCGTTCGTATTCACCATATTCAGGAAAATTTATAGGACGCAAAATATCAGATGGAAGACTCTGGTTGGATTTAAATTATAAAATTCAAAATGGTCAACTTCAAAGTACAAATAATATGAAAATAAAAGATTTAACTTTGGGAGATGATGTAAATAGTACAGATGCTCTTAATTTACCAGTAGGTTTAGCAATAGCACTTTTAGAAGATAGTAATGGATTGATTGAACTTGATGTGCCAATTGTTGGAGATATGAACAATCCTGAGTTTCAGTTAGGTGGAGTTATTTGGAAAACAGTTAAAAATATCATTACCAGTATTGTATCGGCACCATTTAAATTTTTAGGCTCACTTCTTGGTATAGAGTCAGAGGAATTAGGGGAAATAGAATTTCAGTTTGCCAAATCAGATATTCAAGCTCCTCAAAAGCAAAAACTCGATCAGCTTGTAACAATATTAAACAAAAAAAAGAAACTAGTTCTTGTTTTAGAACCATCTTATGATAAAAAAAGAGATAGTTTATTTATCATAGAACAAAAATTTGAACAACTTGTAAAATCAAAAGATAAAATCAAAAAGATTGAAGATATTTTTATAGCAAAATTTGGGAAAGATAATTTTCTAAAAGTTCAGAAAAATAGTGAAAAAGATAAATTTATAGATATACTTTCATCTAAAATAAAAAAAACAATAGTTGTAGAAGATTATGAGCTTCAAAAGTTAGCAAAACAAAGAGTACTTAACTTGCAAAATTATTTTGTATCTCATAAGTTAACATTAGATAAAATCCAAATTAAAAATAAAGTAATCAATAAAGAGTCATCAAGTGATGGAGTGTTTACTTTACAATTAGAATTAAATATAAAAGATTAAAAATGAAATTTAAATTAGACGCAACAAGTGGAAATGCAAGAGCAACCACATTAACTATGAGCCATGGTGAGGTACAAACTCCTGTATTTATGCCAGTAGGTACACAAGCAAGTGTAAAAGCACTTGACCATAACGATATGCTCAATCTTGGAGCTAAAATAATACTAGGAAATACATATCATATGTATTTAAGACCAGGCAGTCCTACAATTAAAAAAATGGGTGGACTTCACGGTTTTTCAAAATTTCCAAATAACTTTCTGACCGATTCTGGTGGATTTCAAGCATTTAGTTTACGAAAACTTGATGGAAAAAATGGTAAACCAGATCCAAGTGGTATCACTTTTAAATCTCATATAGATGGAAGTTTACACCACTTTACACCAAAAAGTGTACTTGATGCGCAATATGATTTTAATAGCGATATTATGATGATTTTAGATGATTTAGTTGCTTTGCCAAATACTCAAGAACGAATCAATCTAAGTATTGAAAGAACAACACAATGGGCAAAAGAAGCCATTGAGTATCATATGGCTCAAAAAGAGAAAGGGATAGGGATAGGTCAAAATATATTTGCTATTATTCAAGGTGGAACAGATAAAGAATTTAGAAAAAAATCTGCTACTGAACTTTGTGCTCTAACTGATTATGATGGTTTTGCTATTGGTGGATTAAGTGTTGGTGAGCTAAATAACGAGATGTACGATACAGTTGAGTGGACTACACAATTTATGCCAGAAGATAAACCTCGATATCTAATGGGAGTAGGGACTCCTGAAGATTTAATAGAAAATATTGATCGTGGTGTTGATATGTTTGATTGTGTTATGCCTACAAGAAATGCTAGAAATGGTACTTTATTTACCACTTTTGGAAGACTAAATATTAGAGGGGCAAAATTTAAAGAAGATCCTAAGCCTATTGATGAAGCTTGTGAATGTTATACATGTCAAAACTATTCAAGAGCTTACTTAAATCACCTTTATAGAAGTGGAGAGATGACTTATTTTAGACTGGCTTCATTACATAACTTACACTACTACTTAAACCTTATGAGAGAAGCTAGAGAAGCTATCTTAAACGACAATTGGGTACAATTCAAAAATGATTTTTATAAAAAGAGAGAAAAATAATGACAATTGATAATACAACAATAGATAAATTAGCTAAATTATCATCACTTACAATCCAAGATGACAGAAAAGAAGCTCTAGGAAAAGAGCTTGAAGATATTGTAACTTTTGTTGAAAATCTTAATGAGATTGATGTAAGTCATGTTGATGCGACATTTACTACAATTGAAGGTGGTCAACCATTACGAGAAGACAATTCATTTAAAGAAGATGGACTTAGAGATAGAATTATGAACAATGCACCTAAAAGTGCC
>Ga0193963_1000239_pt1 | contig 29039 bp, 28 predicted proteins | sample FB_6_MG_FD_140359 | JGI IMG/M metagenome (GOLD analysis project Ga0193963, IMG submission 140359) | Microbial mat bacterial communities from the Broadkill River, Lewes, Delaware, United States - FB_6_MG | ecosystem: Environmental > Aquatic > Freshwater > River > Microbial mats | place: USA...
ACTTTTAGGAGATCCTACAAAAGCAGAAACAAAACTCGGATGGAATAGAGAATATGACCTCAAAGAGTTAGTCTATGATATGATGCAATCAGACTTGAAACTTATGACAAAAGATGTGTATTTGCAAGAAGGTGGATATGAAACTTTAAGTTATTTTGAATAAAAAGGAAAATCGATGAAAGTATTATTATTAGCAGGTGGGTTTGGTACGAGATTAAGCGAAGAGACAGATATAAGACCAAAGCCAATGGTTGAGATTGGTGGTAAACCTATTTTATGGCATATTATGAAAACATATTCAGAATATGGATATAATGATTTTGTAGTTTTATTAGGCTATAAGGGCTATTTTATAAAAGAATACTTTACTAATTATTTTTTACATCAAAGTGACATCACTATTGATATGTCAAATGGTAAAATGGAGATATTAAATAACTCTAGTGAACCTTGGAAAGTAACTCTACTCGATACTGGACTTCATACTATGACAGGTGGAAGAGTTAAAAAAGCACAAAATATTATTGGAGATGAGCCATTTATGCTCACTTATGGCGATGGGGTAAGTGATATCAATATAGATAAATTAGTATCGTTTCACAAATCGCATGGAAAAGCTATGACGATGACTTCAATACAACCAGAAGGGAGATTTGGTGCTTTAAATATCACTACGAATAATCAAGTGACAAACTTTTTAGAAAAACCTAAAGGTGATGGTGGATGGATAAATGCAGGTTTTTTTGTATGTGAACCTAAAGTTTTTGACTATATACTTGAGGGTGATTCTACTGTATTTGAACAAGCACCACTTATGAATCTTGCCAAAGATGGTGAGATATTTACTTTTAAACATGAAGGTTTTTGGAAACCTATGGATAGTTTAAAAGATAAAAATGATCTTAATAAACTATGGGATACCCATAAAGCACCTTGGAAAATATGGTAATGAGATCTTTATTTTCTGGTATCTACGCAAATAAAACAGTACTTGTTACAGGTCATACAGGATTTAAAGGTTCTTGGCTTGTCTACTGGCTCAATCAAATGGGTGCTAAAGTTGTAGGCTATTCACTAGAAGCTCCTACTTCTCCCAATCATATAAACTTATTAGATTTAGATATTGTTTCTATTATTGGAGATATTAGAGATTTAGAGAGATTAAATAAAACTTTTGAAGAGTATACTCCTGATATAGTATTTCATTTAGCTGCTCAGCCACTTGTAAGACTCTCATATGAGAACCCAATAGAGACATATGAGACAAATGTAATGGGTACATTAAAAGTACTTGAAGCTTGTAGAAAAAACCATGTAAAAGCGATAGTAAATATCACAAGTGACAAAGCCTATGAAAATAAAGAGTGGATATGGGGATATAGAGAAAATGATCCAATGGGTGGATATGATCCCTATAGTTCCTCTAAAGGGTGTGCAGATTTACTTGTAAATTCTTATAGAGATTCTTATTTTAACAAAGAGGAATATAAAAAATCTCATCATACTCTTATAGCATCTTGTCGTGCTGGGAATGTTATTGGTGGGGGTGATTGGGCGAAAGATAGACTTATTACTGATATTATGCTTTCAGTTTCACAAAATAAAAAAGTAAGTATACGAAATCCATTTGCAACAAGACCGTGGCAACATGTGCTTGAGCCACTCAGTGGATATCTTAATATTGGGCAAAAATTACTCGAAGAAAAGGGAGAGTTTTCAGATGCTTGGAATTTTGGCCCATCTGATGAGGGAAGTATTACTGTTGAAGAGGTTGTTAAAAATGTGAAAAAACATTGGAGTACAATAGATTATGAGATAAATCGTGATCCAAATCAATTGCATGAAGCAAATCTTCTTAAATTGGATTGTTCAAAAGCACATATACTTTTACAATGGAAAGATGTTTGGGATAGTGAAAAAACATTTGAAAAAACTGTAAAATGGTATAAATCGTATTATGAAAAAGAGAGAGAAGTTTTGACAAAAAAAGATTTAATGAGTTATATATCTGATGCAAAAGAGCAAAATATTGAATGGGCATTGTAACAGAATGACTCTTTTAGTTACAGGTACAACGGGATATATTGGAAGAGAGTTTATTAGAAAATACCAAAACCAGTATACGCTTGTGGCTCTTGTAAGAACTGTGAGTGATATCTCTAAAATAGAAAAATTAAATTGTAAAATAGAAAAAGCTGATAATTTTGAAGCTATTGAGTGTATATTTCAAAAATATACTTTAGAGGGGATTATACATTTTGCATCTAATGTACTCGTAGAGCATGGTTCAGAAAATATTGATAGTTTAATACAAAGCAATATCACTTATGGTACTTCATTGTTAGAACTAAGTAAGCGTTACAATCTAAAATGGTTTCTCAATACAGGAACTTTTTGGCAAAACTTTGAAAGTGAAGAGTATAATCCTGTAAACTTATATGCTGCTACAAAAGAGGCATTTCAGACTGTGGCAAAATACTATACACAAACTTCCTCTTTGATATTTACAACTATAAAACTTAATGATACTTTTGGAGCAAATGATACCCGTCCAAAGATTTTTAATTTGTGGGATAAATTTTCTAAATCAGGTGAAATATTACACATGTCTAAAGGTGAGCAAATAATAGATATAAGTTATATAGAAGATATACTAAATGCTTTTAACAGTATGATACAAAACTTTACTAACAAAGATGCTCAAATATTTAATAATAAAAGTTATATCGTAACATCAAATGCGAGAATGAGTTTGCAAGACCTTGCAAAAGTATTTGAAAGAACAACAAAAAGAAAATTAAATATTGTATGGGGTGGGAGAGCGTATCGAGAAAGAGAAGTGATGATTCCATTAGAAAAAGCAGAAATCGTACCTCATTGGAAACAAAAATATACACTACAAGAAGCAATACTAAAAACAATAGGAGAGATAAAATGACACAAGCAGCACAATTAAAACAAGATATACTCGATAAAACAAAAGAATATTATGAATTGGTACATAAAGTACAACAAGATAAAAAATTTGTAGAGGGTGAATCACGAGTAAACTATGCAGGGCGTGTATTTGATGAGACAGAGATGCAATATCTTGTAGATAGTTCGCTTGACTTTTGGCTTACTTATGGTGATTATTCTAAAAAATTCGAGAAACAACTTTCAGAATATTTAAATGTACGATGGAGTTTTTTAGTCAATAGTGGAAGTTCTGCTAATTTACTTGCTTTATATGCTTTGACTTCACCATTATTAAAAGAGCGACAACTCAAAAGAGGGGATGAAGTGATTACTGTAGCTGCTGGATTTCCTACAACAGTCTCACCTATTGTACAGTATGGTGCTATACCTGTATTTATTGATATGGATCTTACTTGTGCCAATGTTGATGTTTCACAATTAGAGCCTGCTTTGAGTTCTAAAACAAAAGCAATTATGATAGCACATAGTTTGGGGAATCCTTTTAATTTAAGAGCTGTAAAAGAGTTTTGTGACAAAAATAATCTTTGGCTTATAGAAGATAATTGTGATGCGTTGGGTTCTACTTATGAAGGAAGACCAACGGGAACATGGGGAGATATTGGGACAAGTTCATTTTATCCACCACACCATATGACTATGGGTGAGGGGGGAGCAACTTATACAGACAATCCTCTTCTAAAAAAAATAATGTTGAGTATGAGAGACTGGGGACGAGATTGTTGGTGTGAAAGTGGTGTTGATAATACTTGTAATAGAAGATTTTCACAAAGTTTTGGCTCATTACCAAAAGGATATGATCATAAATATGTATATTCACACTTTGGATTTAATCTTAAAGTATCTGATATGCAAGCAGCAGTTGGAGTTGCACAACTTGAAAAATTTCCATCATTTGTGGAAAAAAGAAAAGAGAACCAAAAGAAGCTTTATGATGGCTTGAAAGATCTTGAACAACTGCATCTTGTAGAAACACAAGCAAATTCGGATCCTAGTTGGTTTGGTTTTATGATGACTTTAAAAGATGGTGTCAATTTTACTAGAAATGAGATATCTGAATTTCTTGAGTCAAATAAAATCCAGACAAGAAATTTATTTGCAGGAAATATCACCAAACACCCATTGTTTGATGATATGATTTTAGGGAAAGATTATAGAATAGTTGGAGATTTAAAAGTAACAAATAAAATAATGAATGATAGTTTTTGGATAGGATTATACCCTGGTATGGGAGATGATGCTATAAATTATATGATTAAAAAGATTAGAGAGTTTATAGAAAGTAAATAATGAAAAAATATTTAATTAGTGGTATATCACCTTCTTTTGGAGGTGTGGGATATCTTATGTATAATTTAGAAAAACTTGCAACAGATTCTGATTATACTTCTATTTATCCTCGGTATAAAAATAAAAATATTAAAAAAGATATTACCAATCCACTTTTTATTTTAAAAGAACTTTCTAATAGATTTCTATCAAAATTTACTTTTCATAAAAGTTTAAAAAAGATTAAAAATTCAGAAGTTATCCTTATCCATCCTCAAACAATTGGGTATGAGAATTTTTTTGAATTAGTAAAAAACAATACACAAGTCAAAGTATATGTGATGGATAACAGTTTTTTTTGTATAAATTCTTATAATGTATTGGATAATAAAGAGTGTTTTAAATGTTTGAACAATATAAATAATTGTGATATTCGTTGTGAATCTTTTCCTGTAAAAATCAACAAAGATAGCAATCAAAATTATTTAAAAGAGTATAAACACTATTCAAATAAAATAAAGTTTTATGCTCAAAATAGATCTCAAGCTCTATTATTACAGAAACATTTTGGAATAGATACAGATATTACAGTTATTGGGATGAAAACGGGTGAGACATTTCATCTCAATACAAAGCAAACAACACAATATGATATAGTGTTTCATGGTTCAAATGTAGAGGCAAAAGGGATTGATTATATGATAGAACTAGCCAAAATTCTTCCTCAATATAGTTTCTTTATCCCCTCACACTTACAAATAAATAATCTTCCTCAAAATATCACACACCAAAATATATCTTGGAGTACTGGATTGGAAGATTTAGTAATAAACGCACGATTGGTAATGAATCCAAGTATTTGGTCAGCACCTGTAGAGGGAGCATTATTAAAATCAGTATATTATAACGGGAATGTAGGCGTGGTTGATACAGAGTTTGGATTTGTAAATGATATTTCTGATGAAAATTTACTAAAACTCTCAAGCGATGTTAAAAAAGCAAAACTACAAATAGAACAATTTTTTGATAATAAAACTGATCTCAAAGGTAATTCTCAAAAATGGCTTGCTAATTATTTAGAACATGAATGTAATCTTGAATTATTATTTCAAGATGCTCAATAATTGGATAACAGCAAGTGAATACTGCAACATCTATAAGTAGAACAAAAAACTATTTTAAACAACTAAAAAGTTCTTTTATATTTAAAGTTTTAACAATTCTTTGTGGTTTTCTGACTATCCCTTTGATGATAAAATATTTAGGAGATGAACAGTATGGTATTTGGAGTACATTACTCTCTATGGTTTCGTGGATTGTATTATTTGATATTGGTATTGGAAATGGACTCAGAAATAAAATATCAGAATCATTAGCAAAAGAGAATACAAAAGAGGCACAAAGTTATATATCTACTGCGTATGTACTCATAGGTTGTATCTCGCTGGTATTGCTTCTTGTATTTTTAGTAATAAGTGAATACATTCCTTGGTTAAGGGTTTTTAATACTTCAATTATATCAGAAAATGACCTTAGATATGTTATAAATATAACCGCATCTATTTTATTTATCAATTTCTGGCTTAGTTTAATAAATCAAGTATTTAATGGGATTCAAAAAACATCACTCACTGTTTTTAATCAGTTTTTATCAAATACTTTTGCTATAATTTCTGTCTTTATATTATATAAATTTTTCGAGTCTTCCCTTGTAAAATTAGCTACTGTTTATGGTCTGTCACTACTATTATCAAGTATATTGCTCTCCTTTTGGTTTTTTACAAAAAATACAGAATTTATACCCAAAATAAAAAACTATGCACATATCTATACAAAATCAATTACATCACTGGGTTTTCAATTTTTTATAATACAAATAGCCTATGTAATTATCTTTACAACCGATAAAATGCTCATTACCCAACTTTTTGGTCCTGAATATGTGACAGGTTATGATGTTGTTTTTAAACTATTTTCAGTTATTACCATTGCTCATTCACTCCTACTAGCACCACTTTGGGCTGCATATAGTGACGCATATCATAGAGAAGATTTTGAATGGATACAAAAAACAATTAAAATACAACTAAAAATTTATGTTCTATTTATCCTAGGGACAATACTCTTGATGTTTTTAGCACAGCCTATTATTAGCATATGGATAGGGAAAGATTTTGTAGTAGATAAATTAATCATAATCTCTATAGGATTTTTTGTTTTGATTTCAGTGTGGTGTAATATCTTTTCATATTACCTCAATGCTACAAATAAACTCAATGTACAAATATACTCATCTGTAGTTGCTATGATTTGTAATATTCCACTTTCTATCTATTTAGTAAAGCAATGTGGATTAGGGATAGAGGGTGTTGTATTTGGGACGGTACTTTCTTTATCTTTGTTTGCAATTTTTGGAAGTTTACAAACATATAATCTAGTTTTTAAAAAGAAGAGTTATGAAAAATAAGATAGTTGGTAATACAATATCAGTATACAATAGAATAAATCTCACAATAGGTAAAGGTATCAGATGAATAAAAACAGTAAAATATACATAGCAGGACATAGAGGTCTTGTAGGCTCCGCAATAGTAAAAAACCTTCAATCAAAAGGCTACACAAATTTAATATGTAAAACACATAAAGAGTTAGATCTCTTAAATCAAACTGATGTAGAAAATTTCTTTGAAAGTGAAAAACCAGAGTATGTTATTTTAGCCGCTGCTAAAGTGGGTGGAATAGTTGCAAACAACACATATCGAGCAGATTTTATCTATGAAAATCTACAGATTCAAAATAATGTGATTCATAATGCATACAAATCTAAAGTACAAAAACTTTTATTTTTAGGAAGTACTTGTATCTATCCTAAAAATGCTCCTCAACCTATGAGTGAAGAGTGTCTTTTAACTTCTCCATTAGAATATACAAATGAACCATACGCTTTGTCAAAAATAGCAGGTATCAAAATGTGTGAGTCTTACAACTTACAATATGGTACAAACTTTATATCTGTAATGCCTACAAATCTTTATGGACCAAACGATAATTTTGATTTAGAAAAATCACATGTGCTTCCTGCACTTATACGAAAAATTTATTTAGCAAAACTTTTAAATGAAGGAAAAACTCAAGAAGTACTCAAAGATTTAAATATTGCTACTTTAGAGGAAGCCAAAGAGTATCTTGCTAGTTTTGGAGTAAATGAAGATACCGTAGAAATATGGGGAAGTGGTAATCCTCGACGAGAATTTTTATATAGTGAAGATATGGCAGATGCTTGTGTATTTTTACTAGAAAATAGAGAATTTGAAGATACTTATGAAAAAAACTCGGAAGAGATTATTAATACTCATATAAATATAGGAACAGGTGTAGATATATCTATAAAAGAACTTGCACTTTTAATACAAGAGATAGTTGGATTTAAAGGGTCATTTACTTTTAATAGTGATAAACCAGATGGTACAATGATAAAACTCACAGATCCCTCAAAACTTCATAACTTAGGATGGAAACATAAAGTTGAGTTAGTTGATGGTATAAAAACTATGTTTGAGTGGTATACTAAGGAAAATCTATGAAAACAATTATAACCTATGGAACTTTTGATATGTTTCATATTGGTCATCTGAATTTATTAAAAAGATTAAAGAAAATGGGAGATAAACTTATTGTTGCTATTTCAACAGATGACTTTAATGAAATAAAAGGGAAAAAAGTACTTATTCCTTATAAACAAAGAAAAAAGATAGTAAAAGCTTGTCGATATGTAGATAAAGTTATACCTGAAAAGAATTGGGATCAAAAAGTAAAAGATATAAAAAAATATAATGTAGATACATTTGTAATGGGAGATGATTGGAAAGATAAATTTGACTTTTTAAATACTTCTTGTGAGGTTGTTTATTTACCTAGGACAAAAGATATTTCTACAACACAATTAAAAAAATCTTTAAATATGTTTTTATCTCTTCCTAAAGATGATTTAATTAAAGCAATAGAAGCTTTGGAAGTTTTAAAAGATGACTTATCATAAAATCATTTATAAAAATAAAATTGTATACATTTAAAAATTAAGGAATATTAAAATGAATATTTTAATAACAGGTGGAGCAGGATATATAGGAAGCCATGTCGTCAAACAATTATCAAATGAAAAAGATATAAAAGTGACTATTTTAGATAATCTTTGTGGTGGGTATTTTGATAGTATTTCTATTTTAGAAGAGTTTTATGATACAGAAAATTTCAATTTCATAAATTTGGATTTAGTAGAATTTGGAAAAGTTGAAAAACTTTTTCATACCTCTACTTTTGATGTCGTTATACATTTTGCAGCTCATCTACAAGTGGGTGAATCTGTCCTTAATCCACTCAAGTATTATATGAATAATACGGTAAATACAACTCATCTTATCTCTCTTTGTACCAAATACAATGTAAATAAATTTATCTTTAGTTCAACTGCTGCTGTATATGGTGAACCCAATGAGATACCTATAAAAGAAACAACAGCAACCCATCCTATCAATCCTTATGGGATGAGTAAACTTATGAGTGAAAATGTACTTAAAGATACGGCACTTGCCAATAAAAATTTTAAGTATGTTATTCTTCGCTATTTTAATGTAGCTGGAGCTAGTCAAGATAATAGTATAGGGGAGTGTCATATTCCTGAATCACATCTTATTCCTTTAGTGATTCATGCTGCCATAGGGAAAAGAGACAAAATCAAACTCTTTGGAGATGACTATGACACCCCAGATGGAAGTTGTATAAGAGACTATGTTCATATAGAAGATTTAGCTTCTGCACATATTAAAGCCTTGAAGTATTTAGAGCAAAAAAATACAAGTAACATTTTTAATTGTGCGTATGGTCATGGGTTTAGTGTCAAAGAGGTGATCGCTACGGTTAAAAAAGTAAGTGGCGTTGATTTTGAAGTTGAAATAGTAAAAAGAAGAGCGGGTGATCCTGCCGAACTTATAGCAGATAATAATAAAATATTAGATGAGATGGCTTGGGAACCAAAATATGATGACTTAGAATTGATTTGTAAATCAGCACTTGAGTGGGAACAGAAGATAGTAAATGAGGGAAAATAAAATGACAAATATAATATTATGCGGTGGAAATGGTACACGACTTTGGCCAATAAGTAGAACACTTATGCCAAAACAGTTTGTAAAATTTTTCAATGAAAAATCACTTTTTCAACTCACAGTGGAAAGAAATTCAAAAAATTGTGATACCCAATATATCGTTTCCAATACAGAGCAGTATTTTTTGGCACTTGATCAACTTGAGGAATTAGAGAAAACCAATAACAAATACTTATTAGAACCAATTGGAAGAAATACTGCACCTGCTATTGCATTGGCATGTCTTGATTTGAATTATGATGAGATAGTACTTGTCACTCCTTCAGATCATCTTATCAAAGATGAGCAAGAATATGCAAAAGTTTTAGAAAAAGCAAAAGAGTTTGCTCTTCAAGATGAGCTTGTAACTTTTGGAATAACCCCTACATTTGCAGAAACTGGCTTTGGCTATATCGAAGCAGAAGAGTACAATGTTCAAGCATTTCATGAAAAACCAGATCAAGAAACTGCACAAGAGTATCTTAATGCTGGTAATTATTACTGGAATTCAGGAATGTTTTGTTTTAAAGCGGGAGTATTTTTAGAGGAACTTCAAAAATATTCTCCAAAAATTTATGAAACTTCAAAGCATGCATATGAAAATGCAAATAAAAAAGAGATCGTAAGAATATCCTATGATGATATGCAAAATATTCCTGAAGATAGTATAGATTATGCTGTTATGGAAAAATCAAAAAAAGTAAAAGTGATCCCCTCAGATATTAACTGGAGTGATGTAGGAAGTTTTGATGCTTTATATGAAGAACTACCAAAAGATACAAATGGCAATACTCTCAACCCAAATCATATCTCAGTGGATAGTAAAAACAATCTTATCTATGGAAATGATAGAAAAATAGCTACCGTTGATATAGAAGATTGTATCATCGTGGATACAGGTGATGCTCTTTTGGTATCGAAAAAAGGAAGCTCACAAAAAGTCAAAAAAGTGGTACAAAAACTTAAAGATGAAAAATCAGAACTTCATAATATACATCTCACAGCACATAGACCATGGGGGACATACACAGTCCTTGAAGATACTCCAGGATATAAGATAAAAACAATTGTAGTAAAACCAGGAAAGCGTCTCTCCTTACAAAAACATTTTCATAGAAATGAACACTGGATAGTGGTCTCAGGAACAGCAACAGTCACTGTAGGTGAAACCAAAAAATATGTACGACCAAATGAATCAACCTATATCAAAATGGGAGAACTTCATAGACTTGAAAATGAGGGGAAAATACCAGTAATTTTAATAGAAGCACAAGTGGGTGAGTACACAGGAGAAGATGATATTGTAAGAGTAGATGATGATTTTAAAAGAGATTAAAATCATCGTTTGATAGCTTTAATTCAATTTATATAATAAAAGAGAAAATAGCCAGAGGATTTATTTAAAAAGACACGGGAGTAATAGCTGAAATATAAGATGCTTTGTGTGTACTTTTATTTTCTATTTTATGTGGAATTTCAGGATTGAATCGTATACAATCGCCTTCATGTAAAACAAACTCTTTTGTATCAAGTGTTACTATTATTTCACCCTCCAAAACATAATTACACTCTTCTCCACCTTGGGTATGAGGAATAATCTCATCTGTTACTCTATTGGCTTCAAGGCGAACCAACACGAACTCTATATCACCTTGAAGATTTGGTACAAGTAATTCACATGTATATAAGGGATCTGGAAAGGATATCTTTTTTCTATCTGCTTTTTTGACCACATAACTTTGTGTATTTTTACTTCTTTGGACAGGTGGTAGGTTTTCGTTGGTAAATAGTTGAGCAATAGTTGTATCAAGAACTTTTGCAATTTTTCGTAATGTTTCAACAGAACCTTGAGTAGATCCATTTTCTAATTGAGATAACATACCAACAGAAATTTTTGATAAATGAGCAAGTTCTTTTGCGTTCATTTTTTTTGAAGCTCTTAAATTTTTGATTTTCTGTCCAACATTTACATTATTTTCCACTGATTTACCTTCTCTATATAATTTGTATACTATATCTAAATATTGTTGATAGATGAGTTAATCTTAAAAATTGAGAAATATATTTAATTTAATTGAATATTATTAAAATAATTTACTAAAATTAGGTATATTTTGAGTAAAATAGTAATAAATTTAATTAAATTAAATAAATGTATAGAAAATGAACAATAAAAAAAATAGAAAATAGAAAATTTATGACATAATTCCCCTAGTAAAAATTTAAAACACATTTAAGGAAATATTATGACAATAGGTTTAGTAAAAGAGATTAAAGTACACGAGTATAGAGTAGGTTTAACACCAGATGATGTAGCAACATATGTAAATAATGGTCATACAGTTTATGTTGAGATTGATGCAGGTGTTGGAACTGGTTTTGAAAATGAAGAGTATGTAGATGCAGGTGCAACAATTGTTGAAGATAAACAAAAATTATTTGATGATTCTGAAATGATTGTAAAAGTTAAAGAGCCATTACCTGAAGAGTATGACTTTTTTCACGAAGGTCAAATTTTGTATACTTATTTACATATTGCTGCTGATAGACCACAAGCTGAAGCATTATTGGCTAAAAAAGTAAAAGCTATTGCGTATGAAACTATCACTTCAAGAGAAGGTGGTCTTCCTTGTTTAACTCCTATGAGTGAGATTGCGGGTAGACTTGCAGCTCAAGAAGGTGCAAAATACTTAGAAAAACCATTTGGTGGTAGAGGTGTTTTATTAGGTGGCGTTCCAGGTGTGCAAAAAGGTAATGTCGTTATCATCGGTGGTGGGATTGTTGGTCTTAACGCTTGTAAAATGTGTGTTGGATTAGGTGCAAATGTTACAGTTATGGATATTTCAGCTTCAAGATTAGCATATTATGATGATATTTTTGGATCAAAAGTAAATACTATTTTTTCTAACAGATCAAATATATTAAAAGCTATCAAAGAAGCAGATTTGGTTATCGGTGCTGTTTTAATTCCAGGTGCAACTGCTCCTACGCTTGTTTCTAAAGAAGATTTAAAACTTATGAAGAAAAATGCTGTACTTGTTGATGTTGCTATTGATCAAGGTGGTTGTTTTGAAACTTCAAAAGCTACATACCATGATGCTCCAACTTATGTAGTAAATGATGTATTACATTATTGTGTTGCAAATATGCCTGGTGCTGTTTCATTGACATCGACATTGGCTCTTACAGCTACTACACTTAGACATGGTTTAAATATAGCTAATAAAGGTCTTGAAAAAGCACTTTCTGAAGATGTACATTTATTAAATGGTTTAAATACTTATGATGGTAAATTGACAAATGAAGCCGTTTCAAAAAGTTTAAATATTCCTTTTGAACCAGTAACATTTTAATATAATTAAATTTATAAGCGAACATATTCTTACTATTGTAGGAATTTAAACACAAAATAATAAAGGGATGAGTAGAGTACTCATCCCTTTATAAATTATATAATAGGTAAAAAGATGAGCAAACACATGAAAAAAAAACTAGTAATAATTGGTGCAGGATATGCAGGGATAAATTTAGTCAATAAATTATCAAACAATTCAGATATAGAGATAACACTTATCAACAAAACAGCTTATCATTTACACCAAACAGATATTCATAAATATATCAGTGGACAAAGTGATTTTGAAGAGGTTGCATTTGATTTGAAACAGTATGCAAATAAAAAAAATATCAATTTTGTAGAAGCAACCGTTACAAATGTAGATTTTAATACAAAAAAAGTGTTCTTAGAAGATAAAGAGATCGCATATGATTATCTTACTATTGCTACGGGAAGTGTATCGTTTTTTCCAAGACAAATTAAAAATATCGAAGCATATGCACAAGACATCAAAGATATTGCTATTTTGAAAGAACAAAGAGAAAAGTTCTTGAGTGTTATAAATAGTGATAAAAAGAACAAAAATATCGCTATAGTTGGTGGTGGATTATCTGGTGTTGAGATAGCTTTGGAGTTTGCTCATGTTTTAAAAGAGAAAAATATTAACGAAGATCAATGTACTATCTCTATCATTGAACAACTTCCAAATGTATTGCCAAATATGGATCCATTTTTAGTAGATAATACAATAGCAGCATGTAACGATTTAAATGTGAAACAATACCATGGAGCATTTGTAAGTGAAGTCAAAGATGATACTGTATATCTTAGTGATAAAAGAGAGATACCTTTTGATATGATTCTTTTGGTTATTGGTGTGACAAGTGAAAAACTTGCAAAAGAGGAAGAGGTTAATGTCAAAAATCAATTTGTTGTAGATGATTATTTACGATTAATAAATCATAGGGAAGTATTTGTTATAGGTGATATAGCTCAAACAAAAGATAAAAATGACAAGTATGTACTCCCTACAGCACAAATGGCAAAACTCCATGCAAACTTGACAGCTCAAAATATAGAAAATACTCTCAATGAAAAAGCACTTATAAAAAATGGGTGTGAAACAAAAGGTATTATGGTAGATTTAGCCAATAAAAATGCAGTAGGATTGTTGATGGGCTTGAAAGTAAAAGGTTTTGTAGCATATTATCTCAAAAGATTTGTGAGTAATCAACATAATAAGTTATTTTCGTAATTTTTGAAAATCAATTTTTTATCTCAAGGGTTACATCATCAGGTGTAACCCTTTTTTTACAAAATAATATTTAAATATATTCATTTCATCTTTATATATATCATTAATATCTTATATTTTAAATGTAAATTTTTTTCTTATATATAAAGCTTTTAACAGGTTTAGAGTATTATTTTATCTATTTGTAGTTTAAAATAAATAATATATTATATTAGTACCTTACTATTAATCACTTTTTGAATATAATCACTTATGAGATTAGATATATATATAACAAAAAATTATGCACTTCAAAGTAGAAATAAAGCTTCTGAATTAATCAAAGCTAACAAAATCATGGTAGATGGTACAATTATAAAAAAACCATCTTTTAAAATAGAAGAGAATATGAAAATAGAGATACTCGAAGAGGATTTTTATGTGAGTCGTTCGGCTTATAAACTCAAATATTTTCTTGAAGATAATACTCTTGATGTTGCCAATAAAACAGCTATTGATATAGGTTCTTCTACAGGTGGATTTACCCAAATATTATTGAATAATGGAGTTGACTCTGTCACTTGTGTCGATGTAGGAACCAATCAACTCCATCCATCTATAAAAGAAAATGATAAAATAATCATCGTAGAAAACACCGATATACGAAAATTTACCACAGATATTTTTTATGACTTAGTTACTTGTGATGTTTCTTTTATTAGTATCTTAAATATTTTAGAAGATATTCACAGGCTCAGTTCTGATAAAATCATTATTTTGTACAAACCACAATTTGAAGTGGGAAAAGATATAAAACGAGATAATAATGGGGTTGTTTTAGATAGAAAAGCGATGCATAAAGAAAGAGAAAACTTTTTGAAAGCGACACAAAAACTCAAATGGAAATTACTTCTCGCAAATGAGAGTAAACTCCCAGGAAAAAGTGGAAATATTGAGGAGCTTTTTTATTTTGAAAAATAGGGAAAAAGAGAAAACTCTTATATCCCCTCCGCTATCATAGCACCTGCTACTTTTTTGAAGCCTGCTATATTTGCACCATCTACATAATTCCCCTCAACACCATACTCTTTGGCTGTTAAGTGAACGGCTTTACAAATAGATCGCATTGTTTGCTCTAGCATTTTATCTACTTTTTCATAACTCCATCGAATCATAGAAGCATTTTGAGACATCTCAAATTCACTTACTGCAACACCACCTGCATTGGCTGCTTTGGCTGGTGCAAAAAGTATACTATTTGATTGTAAAAGATGAATAGCTTCAGGAGTCGATGGCATATTTGCACCCTCTGTCACCGAAATACACCCATTTTCTATGAGATGTTTTGCATCTATGGCTGTGAGTTCATTTTGTGTTGCACAAGGAAATGCACAATCACATGGAATATTCCATACCTCATGACCATCTTGTGGGTACTCTTCTACTCTTGTATAGATAGCTTCTGGATGTTCTACTATATAGTTTTCTAAAGAAACTCTTTTTTGAAGTTTTAATTCTTTAAGGAGTTTTAAGTTAATCCCCATAGGATCATAAATAGTCCCTTTACTATCAGAACAAGTCACTGGTTTAGCTCCCATTGCATAGAGTTTTTCGATGGTATGAATAGCCACATTTCCAGCACCACTGACTGTACAAATACGCCCTTTAAAATCATCTTTTCCTGCATGTTTGAGCATCTCATCTGTAAAATAAACACATCCATATCCAGTAGCTTCAGGTCGCATCAAACTTCCCCCAAACATAAAAGGTTTCCCTGTCAAAACACCTTCAAATGATGAGGTTACTTTTTTGTATTCCCCAAACAAATATCCGATCTCTCTTGCACCTACTCCAATATCCCCAGCAGGGACATCGATACGGGGTCCGATATATTTATGTAATTCGGTCATATACGCACTACAAAATCGCATTACTTCGAAGTCTGACTTCCCTTTGGGGTCAAAATCACTCCCCCCTTTTCCTCCCCCTATAGGTAAACCTGTCAAGGCATTTTTAAAAATTTGTTCAAATCCTAAAAATTTTAATATTCCGCTATTGACACTCGGATGAAATCTTAGTCCCCCTTTATAAGGTCCCAAAGCATTATTAAACTGTACTCTATAGCCTGTATTGACATGAATTTCATTGTTGTCATCCATCCACACAACTTTGAATTTAAACTCTCTATCTGGATTGGTTAATCTATCTATAATTGCGTGCTGGGTATAAATAGGATTATTATCGATTACTGGTTGGATACTATCAAGTACCTCTTCAACTGCTTGAAAAAATGTTTCATCTGTAGAACAATTACTTTTTCTAATTTTATTAATTATATCATTTGACATACTCATTTTTTCAATCCTTGTTATTCTAAAATTTCGAGATTATATCTAAAATTAAATTTTTTAATACTTCAGTGAAGCATTAATAATATTTATTTTGGCTATTACCTCTTTGAATTAAGCATAAAATTAGTATCAAATCACTATTATTCTATAAACGACTGATAGTCAGTCATTTATTTTAGGAGGGTATTTTGGCAAGAATTGTAGATAAAGAAGAAAAAAGAAAATGTATCGCTTTATCATGTAAAGATTTATTTGTACACAATTCTATTAAAAATTTAACTATTTCAAAAATTGCTCAAACAGCAGGTATAGCAAAGGGAAGTTTGTATGATTATTTTGAAAATAAAGAAGATATAGTTTTTGAGCTCATTACTATATTGTTAGAAGAATCAGATCTTATTAAACAAAAAAAATTAGCTACTGTAGAATGTACTCGTGAAAAAATCAAAATATTTTTTGAATTTTTTTATGTCGATTATACTGCAGATTTACGAGAGATATTTAAAGATTTTAATGCTATTTGCCTTACAAATCCAAATGAAAAGATTTTACAATTCCAATCAAAAATATATTCGTATTATTATAAATGGGTAAAAACTATTTTACAAGAGGGGATAGAAAAACAAAAACTCGCTCCTAATGCTTTACAATATTCAGGAATATTTTTTGTTTTGGCAAAAGGAACATTTATCACAAGTATCAGCACAAGTGGTATTATAAATTTGGAGAAAGATTTAAATTTATATATCGATTTTATATTTAACTCAATGAAAGGAAATTCATGAAAAAAAGAGTATTTTTATTACTTTTACCTGCATTACTAAGTGCAGATACACTTAAGTCGCTTTTAGATTATGCAACGATTAACAACACTATGGTTGCATCAAAACATCTCACACAAAAAGCAAAAAATTTAGAACTAGAGTCTACAAAAAGTGCTTATTATCCAACTATTGATATAGGAGGAAGTTACACAAACAGAAACCAAAAAACAGCAAGTACTCCAGGAGATATCTATACAGGGTATGCAAGTGTTTCTATTGATTTATATGATGGAGGGAAAAAATCTCATCTCATCAATCAAAATAAAGCACTTTTAAACTCTGCTGTTTTAGATACCAAATCATATCAAAAAGAGTTACAACTCTCTATTGTACAAGATTTTTATGCCATCAAAAGTTTAGAAGCTTCTCTTGATGCACTCAAAGAGAAACAGGTACAACTTCAAGCGGAACTCTCAAGAATCAAAAAGTTTTATGAAGTAGGTACAACCACTCAAGATGAAGTAGATAAACTCCAAGCCGCATACAGTAACAATATCTATGCTATAGATACAAACAAATATCAAATACTCTCTTTAAAAAAACTTTTTAGTATCAAAATAGGGAAAAATGTAAGTGATTTTGAAAAATCTCATATCCTAGTACCTCGTAATATTCAAAAAGAACTCAATGATACTATACGAGCGATGAAACAAAATGCCGATGCATTATTACACTTATCAAAAAGTACAAATTCAGCGTATAAACCACAAGTTACACTTTCGGATACTTATAGTATGTACAACTATGAAAGAGAAGATGCTACTCATTATAGTGAGATGAATAATCAAAATAAACTTTATCTTTCAGTGAGTATGCGTTTATATGATAATGGTTCTACCCAAAAACAAAAAGAATCACTCTTAGTACAAAAAAAATCTTTAGAGAAACAAATAGAACAACAAGAGCAGATTCAAAATATCAATATTGAGCTTGCTTTATCAAAAATAGAGACAACAAAAGCACAAATAAGAAGTGCAAAAAGTTCTTTGGATTCAGCTACTGGAGCCTATGAAACTATTAGTGAAAAATATAGAGTAGGGACTATTGATAATGTTGCTTATTTAGATGCATTAAGTGTCAAAACAGATGCAAAAGCACAGTACAAAACAGCACTTAATAATCTTGAAGTAGCGTATGCTTCGTATTATTACTACACCAATAAAAATATACAGGAGTTTACAAAATGAGTAAATTAAAAAAATCATTTATACTATCATTCATTTTAGTACTCATGACATCATCACTTTATGCAGTTGATAAAACAGCTGCTCCATTACCAAAAGCAGATATCTATATCGTGCCAGAGGCTTCTGATTTGAAAATAAATCTCAAATATCCAGCACAAATAAAATCTTTTCAAGAGGTAGATGTGTATGCTCGAGTACAGGGTGTGTTACAAAAAAAACATTTTATAGAGGGAAAAAAGATATCTAAAGGGGATCTTTTATTTACTATAGAAGATGATATCTACAAAGCAAAAGTAGATGCAGCATCAGCTTCTGTACAGATGGCACAAGCAACACTCAACAATACCACAAGAAACTGGGAAAGAGTCAAAAAACTCTACAAAAGTAAAGCTGTCAGTGTAGAAACAAAAGACAAAGCACTTTTTGAATATGAAAATGCATTAGCATCTTTAGTTATGTCAAAAGCCTTACTCCAACAATCACAAATTGATTTAAATTATACACAAGTAAGAGCTCCTATTTCAGGTGTAGCTGGTGTAAAAAAAGTTGATATTGGAAATTTAGTCAAAGATGATGGAGATTCTCCATTGGTAAGAATTACACAAAATGAGAAAGTATTTATTGATTTTTCTATGCCTTTGAGTGATTACAAAAATATTCAAAGCGGATTGTGGTCAATGCCTGAAAATAATAAGATAGGTGTAGCCGTTACTCTCAATGGAAAAACAACCAAAGAAAAAGGTGTGGTGGATTTCATAGATGCAATTATAGATCAAAAAACTTCAACAATAAAAATGAGAGCTATTATAGATAACCCTATAAATACTTTGGTTCCAGGAAACTTTATACGCGTTACTTTAAATGGAATTGTTCAAAAAAATGTAATTACTTTTCCTCAAAAAGCACTTTTACAAAATCCTATGGGAACTATTGTATTTGTAGAGGTTGATGGGAAAGCGGCTGTAAGACCTGTGAAAATAGGAAAAGAGTCTGGAAATAATTATGTGTCTGCAGGGGGACCACTCAAAAGTGGAGATAGAGTTATTGTCAATAATTTCTTTAAAGTAAAACCTGGTAAAGCATTCACTGTTGATACAATAATCAACAAATAAAAGGATAAAGATGTTTTCAAAATTTTTTATAAATAGACCTATATTTGCAACAGTATTGTCTATTTTAATAATATTAGCAGGTCTTATCTCCATAAAATTACTCCCTATAAAAGAGTACCCAGGAGTAACACCACCGCAAATAAATGTATCAGCAACATATCCAGGAGCTGATGCCAAAACATTGTCAGATACAGTTGCGACTGTATTAGAAAATGCGATTAATGGTGTGGATGATATGATGTATATTACATCAACTGCAAGTCCTAGTGGAACACTCAGTTTAAGTGTAATATTTGAAGTAGGGACAGATGTATCGCAAGCAAAAGTAGATGTAAACAATCGTGTTCAATTAGCACTCTCATCACTTCCAAGCGAAGTACAAAGACAAGGTATTAGTGTAAAAGAGCGATCTCCTGATATGCTTAAAGTACTTGCCTTTACATCAAAAGATCAAAAAGATGATACCACTTTTATCTCAAACTATATTACAGTCAATGTGATTGATGACCTCAAAAGAATCAAAGGTATTGGTGATGCGACTGTATTTGGAGCAAAAGATTATGCAATACGAATCTGGGTTGATCCTGCAAAATTATCTTTTTATGGATTGACTTCAAATGATATCGATACAGCTATTAGTAGTCAAAACAATCAATATTCAACAGGACGAGTGGGAAGTGAACCAATCAATGAAATCACACCATTTACCTATACGATTACCACAAAAGGGCGACTTAAAAATGTGGAAGCATTTAATAAGATCATCATCCGTTCAAATGAGGATGGTTCTACTTTACGCTTAAGTGATGTTGCAGAGGTAAAATTAGGTAGTGACAATATCTACACAAATGCAAAGTTTTCGACCAATCCTATGATACCTGTGGGAATTTTTCTCTCTCCTGGAGCCAATGCGCTTGAAGTATCTGCTGAGATAGATAAAACAATGCTCGAAATTTCTAAGAAGTTTCCAGAGAATTTAGAATACAATGTCCCTTATGATGCAACTTTATTTGTAGAGCAGTCTATTAAAGAGGTGGTCAAAACACTTATAGAAGCAGTTGTTTTTGTTGTTATTTTGATTTATCTCTTTTTAGGAAATTTTAGAGCGACTATTATTCCTGTTTTAGCTATTCCTGTTTCAGTTATTGGAACATTTGCAGGTCTGTATGCCGCTGGTTTTTCTATTAATTTACTCACACTTTTTGGAATGATTTTGGCTATTGGACTTGTGGTTGATGATGCTATTATTGTGATTGAAAATGTGGAAAGAAACTTACGAACAAAAGGTTTAAATGTAAAAGATGCAACTATTGAGGCTATGAGAGAGCTTACGACTCCACTTATTGCTATTATCTTAGTGCTTTCTGCTGTATTTATCCCTGCTGCTTTAAGTGGTGGATTTACGGGAGTGATGTATAAACAGTTTGCTATTACTATTGTTATGGCGGTTGTTATCTCTGGATTTGTGGCACTTACACTTACTCCTGCTTTATGTGCGGTATTTTTAAAAGAGCATGAACCTGAACCTATTTATCCTATACGAAAGTTCAATCAATTTTTTGACTGGTTAACTACTATTTTTATAGGGATTACCAAACGAACTATACGATTATGGTTTTTGTCTTTGGGATTATTTGGTATTTTACTCTACTCAACATATGCTATTATGCAAGCAACACCAAATGGATTGGTACCTAGTGAAGATAAGGGGTCATTGATGGTTTTTGCTTTTATGATGCCAGCAACATCTTTGGGAGAATCATCAAAAATTTCTGCCGAGATTGAAAAACAACTTTTAGCAAACCCAAATGTAAAAGCAACAGCAAATATTACAGGACTAGATATTACTACTTTTGCCTATAAAACAGATGCAACACTTATGTTTGCACTTTTAAAACCATGGGATGAAAGACCATTAGCTTCTCAAAGTTCACAAGCTTTAGCTGGTCAATTTATGGGACAATTTGCAGGCTCAAGTAAAGAAGCATTTGTATTAGCTGTCAATCCTCCTCCAATACGAGGAATGAGTACAACAGGTGGGTTTGAGATGTGGATACAAGATAGAACAGGTGCGGAACTCTCTACTTTGAATAAATATGTATCAAGTATCGTAGAAAAAGCCAATGCTGACCCTCGTATCACTGGCGTACGAACTACTTTAAATACAAATATTCCACAGTATTTGCTCACTATTGATAAAGATAAAGCAAAATCTATGGATGTAACAGTGAGTAGTATTTTTAAAATTATTCAACAAACATATGGGCAAGGGTATGTCAATGATTTTAATTTGTATGGAAGAACATACCATGTAAATATTCAATCAAAGTCACAATATAGAGCGACCAAAGAGCAGTTTAAAAGTACCTTTGTGAAGTCTACGCTTGAGGGAAATTTAGTACCAATAAGTGAACTTATCCGTCTTGAGAGAAAAGTAGATGCGAGTGTTATCCAAAGATTTAACATGTTTAATGCAGCAAAAGTGACAGGAAGTCCTACTTTAGGATTTGCTTCAAGTGATGCTACAAAAGCTGTTGAAGAGATCGCTTCAAGTATCTTACCAGATGGATATACAATAGCATGGGCTGGTACAACCTATCAAGAGAAAAAACTTGAAAACGAGCCAGATTATACAGCTGTGTATGCGACAATATTTGTCTTTTTGATTTTGGCTGCTTTATATGAAAGCTGGAGTATTCCTATGGCAGTTATTATCTCAATTCCATTTGCAATATTTGGAGCGGTTATTGCTGTATATTTTAGAGGGCTAGAAGCTGATATCTATTTTCAAGTTGGACTGATCACTCTTGTTGGACTGAGTGCTAAAAATGCAATTTTAATCGTAGAGTTTGCGATGGAAAAACTAGAATCTGGTATGAGTTTGTTCGATGCAACTATTGAAGCTGCTCAATTACGATTTCGACCTATTGTGATGACATCATTAGCTTTTATAGTAGGTACTTTACCACTTGCCATAAGTACAGGTGCGGGAAGTGCTAGTCGGCATATCATTGGGACTACTGTTGTAGGTGGAATGCTTGCTGCTATGGTTATTGGTGTGATATTTATACCATTATTCTTTTATATGGTAGTGAGTATAAAACAAAAGTTTAGTAAATAAAATATATTTTTATAACTAAAAGGGATAAAGATTTTTTGTCTTTATCCTCTATCAGATAGTAATAATTATAACTATCTATTCAGTTTATTCTTCTCTTTTTAAAAAACGCGGATTATTACTATCTGAATCCAAAACACAATCTATTTGATATTCTACCATTTTTTCAAAAGGTTTGAGAAAATTATTCAAAGAGTTTTGAGGTATATTCTCTATATCATGTTTATTGAGAAGTTCGAGTACGCACAGTGTCGATTCTATAGTTGATAAACAGTATTTGTTCGGTTGAGTTTTGATTTTGTAAGCGGATAATTTATCATGAACAAAACTTACCTTTGGTAAAGCACTTATATTTTTACTTACCGACAAAATCTTATTTGAGCACGGCCATGTAGAGTCTATGATAAAAATTACATTTGTTTTATTTTCTTTTTGGATTGTTTGATGATTAAGTTTGATACTATTTTCATGAGGATATAAAACATAACACGAGTTATTTTCATCATTTATAATCTCATTTATCTCCTTATGACTATTAAAATCAATTCCTATGTATATTTGAGAGTTGGACAAAGACTGATATGTAAATCTACCCGTATTATTTTTTGTTTTTTTGAACTCTTTGGGATGCATGATAATAATAAATCGTGTATTTGTTTCTATTTTTTGAATATATTCACACATACAACTTTTTTTTGGTCGATAACATTGATAGCATTTTTCTCTTATATTTAAAATATTAGACATTTTTTCTTGACTGTTTATAGATATAGATTGCTGTAATAATGGTTACACATGCTAAAGTGATGGTTACTATTAATGAAAGATATTCTTTGATCAGTTCTTGATTTTCACCTATGATATATCCCAAGGCTACAAGAATAATACTCCACAGCAAAGCCCCCAATGAGGTATAAAAAATGAACACTTTTAGATCCATTTTGGATAGTCCAGCGGGGATAGAGATAAGCTGACGAATACCTGGAATTAACCTGCCTGAAAATGTGGAAATAGCTCCATGTTTTGCAAAAAAATTCTCCATCCTATTCAGTGCTTTTTCTGATACAAAAAAATACTTTCCAAACTTCAATAAGAACTTTCTCCCCACATATAAAGCCCCAAAATAATTAATCAAAGCCCCACCAATAGAACCTAATAACGAAAAAAATAATATCAAAAAGATATTCATATCACCTTTTGATGCAAGGTAACCAGCAGGTACCAGTACTATTTCACTAGGAAAAGGTATAAAAGAACTTTCTATGAGCATAAGAAGAAAGATTCCTAAGTATCCCATATCAAATATCGTATCTGTAATAAACTGAGCCATTTCATGGAGCATATATATCTCTTTGTGTTAATTTTAGGGTATGATTATAGACTAAAGTTGATTAACTTCTAATTTAGGTATAATGCCATAAATACAAGGATAGAATAATGGCAAAAGGTAAAAAAACAATTATAAAAGAGATTAAAAGAATTTCTGATGATATTGTATCTGTAAATGGTGCTGAATATGTAATCATTGAAAATTCAAAAGATATTGATATAGAAAAAGCAATCACAATGAAGATCACTTCGCATGGCAATAGAATCTTACGATTTGAAGATCCTACAAAAATGGCTACAATTGATAGAAAACGAGATATCAATATTATCAAATTTACTATTTTAGATAAACATAGAGCGGTACGATTTAGAAAATCATTGGAGCGAAGTATCTTAACACAAGAAGATAAAAAAGTGATTATTGCAAAGGCAACATCCCATATAAAAGCTCGTGAGATAGTAGATAGTTACAAGAAAAAAGAGGGTACAAAGTATGATAAACTTTCTGGTATAAGCACATTTTATATAGCGGAAGAGATTTTATAATTATACTATAAAAAGATTCAAAACATTCCATAAAATTGGTTTAAAAATAAGGAAAAAGCAGATGAACAATAATCCAAACGATCCACTCCATGGAGTAACATTAAAAAATGTAGTCAATAAGTTAGTTGAATTTTATGGATGGGAAGAATTAGGTAAAAAAGTAAATATAAACTGTTTTAATTTTGATCCTTCTATAAATTCTAGTTTAAAATTTTTACGAAAAACATACTGGGCAAGATTAAAAGTTGAAAAGTTGTATATTACAACATTTGGAAAAAATAAAGCAACAGAGCCCAAAATAGAAGACTCAAAATAATTGCACATTCATTACACAAAATTATTATAAAATAAATAAAGAATAAAAAATAAGGATAAAAAATGAAAAAATTTCTTTTGATTATAACTATGTTATTTTCACTAAGTAGTTTGAGTGCGATGAATGAAATGCATATTGCACCAAACTTTGAGGCGGTAACTTTGTCAGGTAAAAAAGTAAGTTTAGAGCAATTTAAAGGTAAAAAAGTTGTCTGGTTAACATTTTGGGCGACTTGGTGTCCATATTGTACAAAAGAGATACCAGCACTTAAAAACTTACATAAAAAATTTGCAGATAAAGTAGAAATTTTAGCAATAAATATTGATGTAAGAGATAGCATAGAAAAAGCAAAAGACTATGCATTTGAGCATGATTTGCCGTATGATATTATTTTTAGTAATGAGATTACTAGATTATATGGAGTACGAGGTACACCTACTCAGGTTGTTATTGATATAAATGGTAATATTGCGTATATAGGTACAAAAGTTCCTCAAGATATTACTGAAGAAGATATTGATAAGTTGTTGATAAAATAGATGAGTAATTTTTTATGGTGAGTTTTCTTAGGAATTACTCATCATAATAACACCTGCAAATCTACCACAATTTTTATCTTTTCTATAAGAAAAGTAGGGTTCATTTGAACATTTTGTACAAATTTTTTCTATAGTAATATTTTCTTGTAAAATACCTGCTTCTAAAAGTTGTTTTTTATTGATTCCTTGGAGGTCAATATTTCGTCCAAATACAAAATCAGAACCAAATAAATCTTTTGTTTTTTTGGCTAACTCCTCAGAAACTTCATAGCAACATTTTTTTATACTAGGACCAAAGACCACTTCGATATCTTTCGGGTCACAGCTATATACTTCGATCATTTTTTCTATTGTAGTTGCTGAAATATTTTCAAAAGTACCTGCATGGCCTGCATGTGCTACCCCAATCACTTTTTTTGTATGATCGTACAATAAAATAGGGATACAATCAGCTACCAAAACCATAAGGGGAGTATTTACTTTATCTGTTATAAGTGCATCACATGTTTGTACATTGGTCTTATTAGATACTACCTTGACTATATTTGAATGAATTTGTTCCATAAATTGTAAATTTAGATGATCAAAATTATATTTTTTTGCCAAATTCTCACGCGTTAGATCGACACTATAATCATCCTTGGCTATATGATACGCAAGGTTTTTATCCTCTTTATTTGTAAAAATTGTGAGGATTTTATTTTTCATGATAAAAGGTCTTGTAGTTGTACATAACTATTTAAAATAGGATCATTTATATAATAAACATCTTCCGCATCAAATGCTATAAATACACGCTCTTTCCATTCTACTAAATCTTGTATGGTGGTAAGAATAAGTTTTGAAACCATTGTCTGACTTTGTAATGTTTCAAAATTGATATCTCGTAATAAAATAACAATGGAATAAACAACCTTACTTAACTCTTCAAATTCTATAAAAACATAAAGAAATTTATTGTATGTTTCCAATACATTTAAAATATCTGGTAATACCTCTTTGAAATCATCATCAATTATAATACTCATCATAAGCTTATCTAAACAAAGTTCTAGATCATTTAAATCAGCTATATTAAAACCCCAATCTTCATAAAGTTCTAAAAATTCCACAGCATTATGCTTGTGATGTTTTTCTTGATAATTTTGCAATAAACTTAAATTATGTTCTTGTATTTTTTGTTTGTTTTCAATAATAAGTGCATCATCTTTTACATTAATATCTTCTATATTAATAAAGTTTTCTACTCTATTAATCTCTTTTGCATAATAATTTTTAGAAAAAAACTTTTTTAAGACAGTTTCTATCTCTTTATTATCATATGGTTTATAAATATATCTATACACTTTTTGTTTGAGTGCCTTAAATCGAAATGTATGATCATCAAGTACTGTAACTCCTACAATCTTTGATTGCCTTACTACTTGATTTTTAATATACTTTAAAAGTTTTATCCCATCATATTGTTTTGAAGATATATCTAAAAATATTATATCTATTTCATTACTGTTTATTATATCTAAAGTATTTTGTGGAGTTTGCGCAACAAAAAATTCGAATTCTACATCAATGGAGTCAAAATATGCCTTGATATCTTGCTCTATAATTTTACTATTTATTAAACTTGCATCGACACTTAATATTTTTTTCATGAGTTCTCGCTATTATTTACTTTGTGCTATTAAAACATCTTCTATCATTTTATCTAAATCACCATCTAAAATACCATCAACATTACTATACCCAATACTACTTCTCGTATCTTTAATTTGTTGATATGGTTGCATTACATAAGAGCGTATTTGGTGTCCCCAGCCAATTTCACTTTTTGATATACCTTGCTTTTCTGCTGCTAATTTTTCTAATTCTAACTCATAGAGTCTTGATTTTAACATTTTTAGAGCACTTGCTTTATTTTTATGTTGGCTTCTGTCATTTTGACATTGCACTACGATATTTGTTTCTATATGGGTAAGTCTGATTGCCGATTCTGTCTTGTTGACATGTTGCCCACCAGCTCCACTAGCTCTATAAGTATCAATTCGAATATCTTTATCTTCTATCTCTATATCGATATTGTCATCCACTTCGGGTGATACCATAACAGAAGCAAAAGAGGTGTGTCTTTTTGCATTTGAATCAAAAGGAGAGATTCGTACTAAACGATGAATACCATTTTCAGTTTTTAAATACCCATAAGCATTCACTCCTGAAATAATAATACTTACATCTTTTATACCTGCTTCATCACCATTTTGATAATCAAGTACTTCTACTTTAAAACCCTTTCTTTCTGCCCAGCGTAAATACATACGATACAGCATATTCGCCCAATCACACGATTCAGTTCCACCAGCACCAGGATGAATAGATACAATAGCATTACTTCCATCATCAATACCACTTAACATCACTTCAATTTCTGTTTGTTGTAAAATCTGTTCTAAGCTATTTGCTTCTTCAAAAAGTGTTTCGATAGTTTCTTCATCTTTTTCTTCAACAGCCATCTCATATAAATCATTTGCATCAGTTATCGCTTCATTCGCTTTATTAAATTTATTGAGTTTACTCAAAAGTCTATTTTTTTCTTGAGCTGTTTTTGTAGCAAGTTCCTGATTTGTCCAAAATTCTGGCTCTTGCTCTATCGTTTGTATCTCTTTGAGCCGAAGAGATATCTCTTTAGGTTTGAGAATAGAATTAATATTTTGTAGTTTTTGCTGTAAGCTTTTTAGTAGCTGTGTGTATTCGTAATTATCCATGCGTATAATTATAGTGTATTAAAGCTAAATTGCTTGTTTTTATAAATCATGTATTGATTTCCGCACGCTAAAGAAGGAACATTTATATACTCTTTACCTCTATAACCTTGATGAAAATGCCCCTCAATTATAAGATCTGTAGGTAAAAAAGAATTATAACTTTTAATTCTTTTACGAATGAATTTGTTGAAATTATTAAGCTTGTGACATATTTTTTTTTGCATCAACTTTTTTTCTGTATATTTTGAGATGATATTATTACTATCTAAAAAATTTATAAATCGTAAAAAATAATGATTTCTTATGATTGTAGTATAAAAGTTATAACTCAATGGTGTAAAAATATCTCCATGAGCTAGTGCAATATTATGAGTATCTTGTTTGAGATATAAGGGTTGGTTCATTCGAGAAATAATGTTGATAGATGGAAATATTTTTTCAAGGTTGTAGTCATGGTTTCCTTCTAAATATATTATTTCGTATCTGAAAGATAATTCATTTATTAGTAGGATGATATCAGAATTAATTTTTTTAAAATAATCTATCTCAAGTGTTAAAAAATCAAACATATCACCCATTAAAAATATCTGATTTACAAAAAGTGTTTCATTTTGAAGCAGTTTTAAAAGTTTGTATAATTCTGTTCTTTGTGTATTATAATGTGCATCCGCTATAAATATTGCCTTATCTTTGATAATCATTGAGATCCTATAAATTAATATAATTGATTATAATATAAACTTAATAAAAAAGCTTTTATAGAATATTTATTAAAATTTCAATATAATAAAAAAATAAATTCTCAATAATGAGAGAAAATAAAGGACAAGGCAAATGGAAGGTAGATTATTTACATTCTTTGGTGCAATTGGTGGACATGGTCAAGATTGGATCATATTATCACACTTAGCACTTACAATAGTTATCGTAATGTTAGTAGCACGTGCAGCTACAAGAAAAATGGCTTTGGTACCAACAGGTACTCAAAATGTAATGGAA
>Ga0193963_1000240_pt1 | contig 28941 bp, 28 predicted proteins | sample FB_6_MG_FD_140359 | JGI IMG/M metagenome (GOLD analysis project Ga0193963, IMG submission 140359) | Microbial mat bacterial communities from the Broadkill River, Lewes, Delaware, United States - FB_6_MG | ecosystem: Environmental > Aquatic > Freshwater > River > Microbial mats | place: USA...
CTGACACAGTAGCGTGGTGGTAACACAGAATACATCTGTTAACAATGCTGGTGTGTACATTGATCAAGGGCACACTGAAGGAGGTTAGTCATGCTTTTTCCTTATGGGATATGCGATAAACAATGCTTTGCCAAACGGCAAAAGCACACCAACGACGACTATCAGCGCTTATTGGGCAAAAGGGCCTGGTTTAGACTATCCCCGGTTATTCGCGAGCGTTTTACTCAACATCAATACCCACAGAACACACGCTACACTGGCACTATGCATACCGTTTGGCGTTCAACAACAGGGGCATTATTTGCACAATGTTGTCGCTTAATTGGCACGCCACTGGCATTGCATAGCGAAAACAACGTGCCTATAGATGTACATGTCTATGAAGATAAGCATCTTGGCGGCATGACTTGGGATAGATACTACCATTATCGTAACCACCCCGCCGATCGCGTCACATCAACTAAGCGTATAGAAGCCAATGGATTGGTTGAGTGTGTAGGCAAAGCATTTGGTATGAAACTGCGGCTAACAGAAAACAAAGGCGCACTGTGCTTTACTAGCGAACACTATTTTTTTCGCCTAGGAAGACTGAGATGTGTTATCCCTCAATGGCTTAGCCCAGGAAGAACACAAGTTATGCAAAAAGATCTTGGCAATGGCCAATTTCAATTTACGCTGACAATAGAACACAGCTTACTCGGGAGGACCTTTTTTCAAACAGGTGTATTTTCTGAATGTCAATCGATATATGAGTCATGAGTCTATGGTTTAGCTATAACAATCAACACACCTATAAATCATTATTAAGACGTGCATCACAATTCTTTTCTATACTTAGTGCATGCCTCTTTCGACTACATCATTCAGCCACCTTGGCCTAGATCGTGCACATCTACATCAGGTGCGGGATCGATTTATTGCCCTGAATAAAGCGCGACTCACTCGCACGCGAGAAGCACTGAGTGATAGGGCACAGTACTTTTTAGATTGTCTCCCGATGTTATTACAATTTAACCACCCTATGCTCCCGGGGTTTGTTTCGCGATCAACGCCCTCTGGGCTAGAGGGGTTCGAACCAGAGAGAGCCGATATTCTACGAGTACAATCCATTGCAAAAAGTTTTCGCCCTAATAGAGAACCTGCGCAGCATAGTGATATCATCGCACTTTATTTAATGGGCAGCGTGGGTACTATCGCTCAAAGCAACAGCAGTGATTTAGATATATGGGTCTGCCATCGCCACGACTTATCACCCGCTGAATTAACAGAGTTGCGTTTAAAATGTGAATACCTACAACAATGGGCTGGCAATATAAATTTGGAAGTCCACTTTTTCTTAATGAATTGGCAAACAGTTCAAACAGGAAAGCTCAGCGCGCTCGATGGTGAATCCAGTGGCACGACACAATATTTCTTACTCCTTGATGAATTTTACAGAACGGCAATACACCTTGCTGGTCGCCTCCCCACTTGGATATTTGTTCCTATTGAACATGAAAATCATTACGATCAATATGCTAACATACTCACTAACAGGCGCTTTTTACCTGAGAGACAACTCATTGATTTTGGTGGAATCGCAAGCATACCCGTCAGTGAATTTTTAAGTGCTGCCATATGGCAATTATACAAAGCCATTGAATCTCCCTATAAATCTGTTATAAAACTACTACTCCTTGAATCTTACGCTAATCAATTATCATCACAAAAAATACTTTCACATGAGTTTAAGCAATTCTTACACAAACACAATCAACGCACATTATCAAATGCGGACCTCAATTATATAGACCCCTACATTCAGACTTATAATCATTTAGAGAATTATCTTCTTACTCACAAACAAGCTGATCGCTTAGAACTGGTACGCCGCTGCTTTTATTTTAAAGTAAACAAACCATTAACCAAACCGATGACTGGAAACAATAAATCATGGCAGCGAGAAGAGCTTGAAAAAATGGTTACGCAATGGGGATGGTCAAACAATCACTTGTCTTTTTTAGATCGACATAAAGAATGGAAAGTATCACAAATACTAACTGAGAGAAAAATATTAATTGCCGAATTAAACAAAAGTTATCGTTTTTTGCTTAATTTTTGGCAACAACAAAAAACACCGTTAGCAGCTACAACACAAGAACTAAATATACTCGGGCGAAAGCTAAACGCAGCCTTTTCACGCAAAAAAGGCAAAGTAGATTGGCTTAATCCAGCCATTTCAGATTTTTTATCTGAAACCTATTTAACATTCTGCTATAAGTCTGTCAGCAATCATTCAAAACAATGGCATGTTTACAACCAGCGCATCAATGACCGACCATTTCAAGAATCACGATTACTATTACACAAACCTTCTTTAATTGAAATAATGACCTGGTGCCATTGCAATGGCGTGATGGGACGATCAACACGCTGCGACAGTACTGAAAGCGCCGCCTCGCCAGAACTTATCGATAAAATACGCCACTCATTGGCAGAGGTTTTTTCTGAACCACTAATTACTGCGCCACACAGTGCATTTCAACAAGCCAGCCACTACAAAAAAATAGTATTGTTTATTAACACAGAAGCAGAAACAAATAATAGTACTCAAACCTTAAGACATATCAGCGCCAAGGTAGATGCGTTGAATTTTGGCGGATGGAATAAATTATTAATCGACCAAATTGATCTTGTCACCATCAACAGCTGGAACGAAATACATTGCCACCAGTATAAAAAAAATGCAGTCATAGAAACTCTTCAACACTTTATTAGTGTACTGTCTAATGAAAACCATCACACCATGCCAGAGCTCAACGTATATTGTTATAGCAATGATCATCGCTTACAAATACAACAACGTTTGACACATTTATTTACTAAACTACATCAAATTTTTAATATTAAAGATACCTTGCAACACGCTAGTGATTTACGTTACATCATAGAAATTGCTGGTAATTTTCATATTATCAAACGCATCAATCGCCAGATCACTATTGACCGATATAAGAATCTTAACCAACTACTACAAGCACTATCAGCGCCACAACAATACAGCGGCATTAAAATTGATGACTATGCATTATCTAACCACCCATTACATACAATAACGCAGTATATTGAAAAAGATACCATTCACGTTTTCTTTGAGTCATTAAATGAACAGGCTCGACTTTATATTGTCGACGAAAATGGCTCTCTTTTTAGCAGCACAATTAACTATACACTAGGAAAAACATCACTCAGACCACTACATCATTTCTTAAGAAATATCATCGAGCAGCGGCTGCAACAACGCACCCAAGGGCCATTGGGAATATATCCCATTCATTTTTATGAGTTGGATTATCGACAAGGTCACTGGCAGTGCTCGCAACGTCCAATAACCACCAATCTATTCGACAACTATGGGTTTAATATTCGTGCCTCTGCCGAATTTATTGATGGTAGTTTATGCTTTAGCATATTTTGTGACGAGCATGAATTTACCAATGACCAAGATCAACCGGCAGTATTTGCTGCCGCTGCGGCCTATATTTTACATAAACGAGAACAAGAACAGCGCTATCATTGCTACATTACCGATGTAGATTTATCACGCTGCTACCAACAGTTAAATGCAGGTGGTGAGCTACAAACGATTCATTATTTAAACATTAAAAGTGTCGTAGAGCGCAAAATTAACCTCGCATTACAACAGCTATAGCAATAGGCCTAGTCAATATTGCTCAACACACACGGCTCATCGGATTGCTCTGTACACACACGCGACAATAGCGTACCCAGTGACTCACCAGTGGTACGGCATACCCATCGCCCGTCATTAAAATCGCAGTGAAAACCACCCGACTTAGCTGCCACCCAGATTTGCCGCAAGGCTAGTTGGCCCGATACGATCACTTGAGTATTGCTGTCTTCACATAGGATAGTCAAAACACCGCCATTATTTTCATAATCAAGAGCAGCATCATGACTCTCACAGGCCGCATCGACAGCCTCTTCAATACGCCCCACCAATGTCTCAAGTGCAACAGAAAACGCTGCTTCATTCATTTTATACTCTCTCTACCATTATACGGCCACGTTATCTGGCCAATAAAACCACAACAGGCACAAGTGGTTGCCCACTTACCCGCCAAAGGCTAGATTATCACTTTTATTGGGCTATTTGTAAGCAAGGCGGTATACTACGCGTTTTACAAGAGCCGCGATAATTATAATGCCCCTAAAAATGCAACCCGCTGTCTTTAGCGCCTGTCAAAACCTTACTCGCATCCTGCCTAGATATAACCCTCTACGCAAGATAGGGTTTACGGTTAGCCTGTGTGTCATAGGATTGCTACTCACCGGTTGCGGGCAAAAAGGCCCTTTAACACTACCACCTCCAGCGACAACTCTGAATGACGAACAACCTCGCTCAGAGCAGATCTCAGGCCAAAAGAATTAGTCAGGCTCTACTATGCAAGATTTTTACTATCATAACGGTACCCTAATGGTTGAAGACGTAGCATTGGCTGACATTGCCAGTAGCGTTGGTACGCCTGTGTATATCTACTCACGCGCAAGCCTAACACAACGTTTTCTTGACTATAGCCAAGCGCTAGGCGCCCACCCCGGCATTATTTGCTATGCAGTAAAAGCAAACTCTAATATCGCACTATTAAATGTATTAGCACGCTTAGGGGCAGGTTTTGATATTGTCTCGATGGGTGAGCTTGAGCGAGTGTTACGAGCAGGCGGTGACCCGGCAAAAATCGTCTTTTCAGGCGTTGGTAAGACCGAAAAAGAAATGCGTCGCGCACTCGACGTTGGCGTGCATTGCTTTAATGTAGAGTCAACAGCAGAGCTTGATTTGCTAGCACACACCGCCGCATCAATGAACCTTATCGCGCCAATATCACTGCGCGTCAACCCTGATGTCGATGCGCAAACACACCCGTATATCTCAACAGGACTTAAGGAAAACAAGTTCGGTATCGATATCGAACACGCGGTTTCCGTGTACCAGTATGCACACTCACTCGCGAGCATTGAGATCAAAGGTATCGATTGCCATATTGGCTCACAATTGGTTTCTATGGACCCATTTCTCGATGCACTGGATCGCCTGTTACGCTTAGTTGATCGATTGGCTGACTACGGCATTACCATTGAACACTTAGATTTAGGCGGTGGTTTAGGCGTCACCTACGGCGATGAAGAGCCACCTAAAGTAGAGGATTATATCGCCGAAGTAAAACACCGCCTTGGTGATCGATCACTTGCACTAATGTTTGAACCCGGCCGCTCTATTGCGGCCAATGCCGGTGCTTTAGTCACTAAAGTTGAATACCTGAAACCAACTGAGCACAAAAACTTTGCTATTATTGATGCTGCAATGAACGACAACATTCGACCCTCACTGTATCAGGCATGGCAAAATGTACTGCCGTTAAATCAAGCGACACAAGCTGCAACAACACAATGGGATCTTGTTGGTCCAGTGTGTGAAACCGGCGACTTTCTCGCCAAAGACAGAGCATTGGACTTAGCCATGGGCGACTATTTAGCACTCATGTCGGCCGGTGCTTATGGCTTTACCATGAGCTCTAATTACAATAGCCGCTGCCGTGCGGCAGAAATCATGGTTGATGGCGACGAAGTGCATACTATACGGGCACGGGAAACCATTGACGATTTATTAAAAGGCGAAGCTTTATTGCCACAATAGTGCAACGTTATAACCCGTTATTGCACACGTAACCACCCATAAAAAAGAGAGCCTTTATGCGCATCCGCTTTACTAAAATGCACGGCCTTGGCAATGACTTTGTTGTTATTGACGCCATTGGCCAGCGTGTCCGCATTGATGCTGAACGAGCTAAAAAAATTGCTGACCGACGCTTTGGTATTGGCTGCGATCAGGTACTGGTGGTTGAAGTCCCACAAAACCCAGATGTCGACTTCCGCTATCGTATCTTTAATAACGACGGCTCAGAGGTTGAAAACTGTGGCAATGGCGCACGCTGTTTTGCCAAGTTTGTCACTGATCGTAAATTGACCGGGAAATCAAATATTACCGTAGAGACACTCGGTGGCATTATGACACTGAGTGTTGATAAAAGTGGTGACGTGACCGTTGATATGGGTGCACCGATACTGACACCTGAACAAATTCCCTTTCAGCCTCCAGCCGGTGCTGCCACCGCTCACACCCATACATTGCCACTGCCTAATAGTGTAGAAACCTTCGATATCAGTGCTGTTTCTATGGGTAATCCACACGCAGTAACTTTAGTAGAAAGTGTAGAGAGTGCCGAAGTCGCAAGGATTGGGCCACTGTTAGAGTCACACGCTGCATTTCCACAAAAGGTCAATGTCGGTTTTATGGCCATTCGCTCTCGCGACGCCATCGACTTACGTGTCTATGAGCGCGGCGCAGGTGAGACACTCGCCTGCGGTACTGGCGCTTGTGCAGCAGTAGTGGCCGGCAGACTGCAAAACCTCTTAGATGAAAGTGTCACTGTCACTGTCAAAGGCGGAAAGCTCCGTATTCACTGGCCAGGTATAGGCCACCCCGTTATGATGACGGGACCAGCAGCGACCGTATTTCAAGGCCAGTGCAAACTTTAAATACACCATAGCACTCATACTGATAACTCGACGCAATGATACCCACTCACACCGACCAGCCAGGATCTTGATCGAATGACCAATCAACAACCCCCTGCCAACAATGACATTACCGAGGCAGATATCGCCAATTATTTACGGCAACATCCGGGCTTTTTTAATCATTACCCCTCGTTGCTAGCCGATATGGAAATACCGCACGATGCCGGTGGTGCTATCTCTCTCGTAGAGAGGCAAGTCAGTGTCTTACGCGACCGCAATATCGATATGCGCCACCGCCTCAGCAAACTGCTAGGCAATGCCCGTGAGAATGACAAGCTATTTGAAAAAACCAAACGCTTAATTTTATCGTTGTTAGAAGCTGAAGATCTAGGCGATATAATTGATGCCCTTTTTTACAGTTTTACCCACGAATTTGATATTCAACATACCTCTTTACTACTGTATGGCCACCCACAACAACTGGTGACTGACGGTGCGAGACTCGTATCACTCACGGATGCTCAACAGTGTATTGGGCGTATCATCAACAATAGCAGTGCAATTTGTGGTCAGCTTGACATTATCGAGCAGGATTTTATCTTTGCCGCTCAAGCAGCCTATATAGGCTCAAGTGCGGTGGTCCCACTGAGCCACTCAGCACCACTGGGTGTACTGGCAATCGGCCACGAAGAAGCACAGCATTATCGCTCCAGCATGGGAACGATTTTTTTGAGCTATATCGGTGAAGTACTGTGTAGAGTATTGCCAAGGCATATAAACTAGCCGCCGGGTGAGTCAAATGCTAACCCTGTAACCATTTTATAACCCATACTTTTAGTCGGCCCTGAACACCCGTAAGAGAAAAAGCAACAAGCTCTCTCTTAGCGTTTTAAAAACTGCACAGGATCACAGCGAAGCTCATTGCCTTAACCACAGACTTTGCGTGTTAGCATATCCATTGCAAAGAGAAAAATAGTCTATTGCCAACAAGCATTGAGCATTAAATAGGCTGGCTACCGTAATTACTGGTAGGTTTTTTAGGTGGGTCAGCCATAACATCTGTGGGGACTTGGCTAATTGCACCACCTTTTGCTAAAAACTCTTCAATCTGTTGATTGAGCTCTTCTCGTGCGATGTCTTTCGTTGCAGCTTCATCAATTAGGATTTCTTCTGCAATTGCAGGAGCCTCATAAACATCATCATTTACGTAATTAAAATCGTTGTTTGCCATTGTTCTTAACCTAGTGTAGCGGGGATATTTCAGTGTAAGCGTTATAGTTATAGCCCAGCCTTCATAGACTCGCCAAATTCCAGGCAAGCAACTATTAGGCTATTTTGTTCTTGTCAATGATGATGGTGCGAATATGAGTTATAAGGTGCAATTGTGATGGGATTTATAACAAAAAGTAAGGCAAGGGGAAGGCTCCCCTTGCCGCCAGAGCGAGTGCTTACACTGCGTCTGGGCCAGTTTCACCGGTACGAATACGCACTACGTCCTCTACCGGAGTAACAAATATTTTACCGTCGCCAATTTTGCCCGTTTGAGCAGACTTAGCAATAGCATCAACGGCTTGGTCTAACATAGAGTCATCAACAACCAACTCTAATTTTACTTTAGGCAAGAAATCAACAACATACTCTGCACCACGGTACAGCTCAGTATGCCCCTTCTGACGCCCAAAGCCTTTCACCTCAGTCACAGTCATCCCTTGCACACCAACATCAGATAGCGCCGTGCGCACATCGTCCAGCTTAAAAGGTTTAATGACAGCGGTAATCAATTTCATAGGTGTTTCCTTTACTTTAATTGTTATTCATCAGCGAAGTAATGTTGCTATTGTAAGCTTAAGGTGAGGATAACAGCAAATACTATGAAATCCTATTTTCAACGGCGACACTTAAGCATATTTCATCGATACACTTCACACTTGGGCCGTTAAGGGAAAAGCGCAAGAAAAACATGCTGCAACGCAAAACTATTGTGCGCAAATACGCAGACAAAAAAACAAAAAGCCCGGCCAAAGGCCGGGCTTAAAAGCGTTAAGAGAATGAAACTGTGTTACTTAATTGTTACCCGTAAATTCAGGGTAAGCTTCCATACCACACTCAGCAATATCAACCCCGCTGAATTCCTCTTCTTCCGTGACTCGCAAGCCCATGAGCACTTTAATCAGCCCCCAGGCAATTAGGCTGGTGACGAACACCCAAACAAAGATGGTTAATGCACCTATTAATTGTCCAGAAAAGCTAGAGCCTTCATTCGTCACAGGCACCAGCAACAATCCTAACAATCCAACAACACCGTGCACTGAAATCGCACCAACGGGATCATCAATTTTTAATTTATCCAAGGTTAAAATACTGAATACAACCAATACTCCACCCATAATACCAAACAATGTTGCCTGTGCTGCTGTCGGTGTTGATGGTTCAGCGGTTATCGCTACCAGGCCTGCAAGCGCACCGTTTAAAGCCATCGTTAAGTCAGCCTTACCAAACAAAATGCGTGCAACAATTAATGCAGCGACCAAACCACCGGCGGCGGCAGCGTTGGTATTCATAAAGACAACCGCTACACTATTGGCACTTTCAACACTGGCCGTTGCCAATACTGAACCGCCATTGAAACCAAACCAACCCAACCAAAGAATAAATGCACCTAATGTGGCTAACGGCAAGTTAGCTCCAGGTATAGCATTTACTTGGCCATTATTACTGTATTTACCTTTACGTGCGCCGAGTAGCAATACACCGGCTAATGCCGCTGAAGCACCTGCCATATGCACAATACCTGAGCCAGCGAAATCAGAAAAACCAAGATCACCTAGTACGTACAAACCAAATACAGATTCACTATTCCATGTCCAAGCACCTTCCATTGGATAAATAAAGCCGGTCATAACAACAGCAAATGCCAAAAATGCCCATAACTTCATACGCTCAGCAACTGCCCCGGATACAATTGACATTGCGGTTGCGACAAAGACAACCTGAAAGAAAAAATCGGCAGAAGGTGCATAGCTTGCAGGTTCTTGTGCACCGGCAACACCATCACCGGTAATTCCGGTTAGAAAAAATTCATTGCCATACATAATGGCATAGCCACAAACAAAATACATAAGACAAGAAATTGCAAACAAGGCAACATTTTTTGTTAAAATTTCTGTGGTATTTTTAGAGCGAACCAAGCCCGCCTCAAGCATGGCAAAGCCTGCGGCCATCCACATAACCAGTGCACCGCACACCAAAAAATAAAAGGTGTCTAGGGCGTACTGCAATTCAAAAATTTGGTTTTCCATAGCAGTTCTCCGAAGAGTATAATTAATGTTGTAGTTGATTTAATTTATTGTGATACCGATAGCAGCGACTATGCGTAACACGCGTGCTTATAGTGCATCCTCACCGGTTTCTCCGGTACGAATACGTACCACTTGTTCAAGCGATGAAACAAAAACTTTACCATCACCAATTTTGCCGCTGTGAGCCGCCTTGCTGATAGATTCTAATACGCTATCGAGTTGATCATCACCGATAGCAATTTCTAATTTTGTTTTTGGTAAAAAATCGACGACATACTCAGCACCACGGTACAACTCTGTATGCCCTTTTTGTCGGCCAAACCCTTTTACCTCAGTAACGGTAATACCCTGCACACCAATTTCAGATAAGGCTTCTCGAACCGTATCAAGCTTAAAGGGTTTAATAATGGCTGTGACTAGTTTCATGATCAGCTCCTATCTAATAGTCAACGTACTAAAATGTAGCTGTGTACGTTATTTACTCATAATATGCCGGCGATATGCCGGCATTTATAACAAGTGTTATTATGTTTATAGATCGAATGACTTACTAATATCGATAAACAAATAGGCATCATCACTTTCGACATCACCACTTGCATCTTTAATATTAGTACGCTGGCCTAGTGTCAGGCTTGCATCAAGACCTGCCACTTCACCTGATGCAGACAGTTCAAAATAATCATACTCATCATCAGTATCATCATTTTCATAACTACCATAGGTTGCACCAAATACTTCGCCGCTCCAGCTTAATGCGATAAAGTCATAATCGGTTTCATCTTCACCTTCGTCATCATCTTCACCAGTGGTGTACTCAAAACCAAAACCTTGGTAGCCCAAAGTAAAATTGATTTCGTGTTCAAAATCGCCACTATTAGTGTATTCAAAACGTGTGTAACCCAAGCCTACTGAAACACCACTAAACTCAGTGCCATAACCCAGGTAAAAATCCGTTTCTAAACCACTGTTGCCATCATCACTATCGTCAATGGCCCACACACCCGCATAGAAGCCGCTGTGTTCAAAATCGGCACCTGCATAGGCACCGGCATCCCCCAAGTTGACACCACGAAAGTAGTATTCAGAAACAAAACCAACATTGGCAGAAATCTCTGCCTGCGCCACAGTAGAAGCACTTAATACTGCCGCGGCAAGTATTGTCTTTGTGAATTTTTTCATCGTTATTCTCCAGTCATAGTCGTTATAAATAGTCGATTACACTGTTGTTGTTATTATTCCCTGCAGATAGCCATTGATAGGTTAATGAGTGGCTACTGCATCGTTGTAAATCTAATCCCTTTAAAGCATTTTGTGGGCCATAATGTAATTAATATTACAAAACAATGACTTAACGTTTATTTAGCGACAAAACAGACCTGAGGCCTCCACCTCAAATTTTTCTTTTGCACCAAAAAAAACCAGAAATAAATTGCCGCACCACCAGTGAGCATCAATTTGGTGCAATAAAAATAGCGCCTTTATCGGCTAAATGAACTCTAATAAAGCTCATACAAGCCTAGATTATTGGCCGTATGAAACTTATAATTCACCACTGACTTTCGGTGACTATAGGCTTCAACCCATGATTAACCCATTTGCCAAACAACTGCTTGATGATATAAGCGAGCATTTCTCAACGCAGTCATCGCCCATTGACAAGCACCAATTAAGCGCGTTAATAGAATCATTGATGGGAAAGTTTAATCTGGTAACACGAGATGAATTTGATACGCAAACAGCCATATTAGCGCGCACAAGAGAGAAGGTAGATGCACTAGAAAAGCAGCTAAATGACGCACAAGCAATGCTGACAACATTGGCCAGTGATAACACAAAGACTTAACGTATCCATGTGACTTGTTATGAGGTTGATATCACGTTTGGCTTGTATGCCTTTATGATATCTCGATAAAAGAGATACAAAGGGGTCAATCGTGTTTTAAACGGATCAAGCACAGCCCCGCACACACCACGATGATGCCACCTAAGATAGCGAGGGCATCAGGTTTTTCACCCCAAATGATATACCCCAGGAGTAACCCCCAGAGTAGTTGGCTGTACTGAATACTACTAACTGCACTCAGCTTACCTCGCTGGAAGGCAATGATTACCATAGCAGATGCCAAGGCATAACCAATACCACCTATGATACTAATGCCAATATCGGCCAGTGCCATAGGGGTAAAATCAAACAAGGTAGCAACACCTGTGATCATTGTTAGTAATGATAGGCCATAAAAGGCAAAAGCCTGTGGGGTTTCTTGGTTTTTATGGTGGGCTATCATTAAAACGCCAACGGCCTCAGTAATGGCACAGCCCAAAGCGCTCAACATAGCAATATTGAATGCGCTATAACCTGGGGCTAGCACCAATAAAGCACCGATAAACCCAACAACGCTAATATACCTATACGCGCGATACTAAACGCTTCATAGCCAATGATGAGCGCAAATATTACCGTAAATAAAGGCATCGTTAAAATGAGTGTGTAGGCTTGGGCTATTTCAATTTCACCGTAGCTGTAAAATGCTAATAAATCAGCGATAAGAACCAGTATAGCGTGATAAAAATGCATTTTTGGTCGTGTCGTTTTTAGTACATCCAGCTTAGGATAAACCCAAACTAGAAGACCAATCATGGCAAATAAACAATTAAAAAATGTGACCTGAACCAATGAGTAGCTTTGTAGTAACCACTTAATACTAAGATCCATGACCGTGAACATAAAAAAACCGCCAGAGGCTAATAGTAAGGTATTCATCCTGTGCCTATTACACTAATAAAGTAATCATTGTCTTATATAGAAATTATCTAGCTTGCTACAAGTCACAATATTAGCGAAGTGAGTAGTTTTTAAATAAAGATAAGTATCTGTTATGAATATTACCGAGCATTTCATTGCACATCGTCTTTATTTGAGCGTTATTTCACGATGTAGCATTTACAAGCACCACAAGGTAGGCAAATATTTCTCAGCATCGCTTAGATAATGCCCAGCCCACAACAGAGAAAGCCTTGTAAGCCGTGTAGTAGCGCACCCGTGTAGAGTGTTATACATAACCCTCTAGGTTATAGCCTTTTAACGACTGGTATTGATAGTTTAGTGATACTCCAGGTGTTGCTTGCACGGCAAACATTAGTATCAAGCACTTATCACGCGGTTGATCACCAGCAAATTAGTCGGTTTAGTAAACCATTATTGTGGGGCGACAAAAAGGAAAGTACGCAAGTCAGAATAAAAACAACAACGAATGGCATCAATAAGAGAGCAACACTCATCACTGTGAAAAAGCGGCATTGACCTGCTCACTCGTAAAAGCATAGCCTTCTTTAACGACAATAGCGATAGAATCCCCTGTACACTTTGCATCAAATGCTGGGTGACTATTGAGTTCAACGCCATTAAAATAAGCTATTGGAGTTCCAAAGTTATGTTCTACACACGTCATTACTACTTCTTTCCATTCGATATTATCTAATGTGCAGGTAAATTTATGGATAGAATCGCCATGCGCCTCAAAGAAGTTTTCAAGCAACCGTTCCGTACCGGGATGGCACAGCGCTCTTACTAGCATTTCGGGATACGCGCGAATAGGACGCAGCACGACATTAGCCCCAACATCGATAAAACGCTGTCTGTTTTCATCCAAAACAGCTTCGACAAGAATATTTGCAGTAGGATTAATTTTAATAGCTTGTGATAGTATATCAAAAGTAACGCTGTCTGAAATTGAATCAGTCGCGTCTCTTGCCAAGATGATAATATGTTTCGCAGTATGTAAGTTAACTTTATGAATAACAACGCCATCCTCGGCGGCGCCGGTTCTATGTAATACTTTTAACTTCTCTAGACTTTCAGGCAACCCATTAGAAAACTTTCTTGTTAATATTTGCACAGGCAAATCATTTAAAGAAGGCGTATCATATAGCTCGTGAACCAGCCGAGAAAGATAGCGCTCGGCATCGACGCTTGGTGTATTAATAATTTGTATATGTTCAGGCATACCTTTCCATTCCCAATAGCCTTTTTTCTTTTTTTCGGTTTTAACTAACCGCCACTCAATGACCTCTGCGGCAAGCAATGACAATATGGTTATGGCAAAGCCATACATAGTTAAAATTGTCACAGCCCTGCCCGCTAATGTTGACGGACTGAAATCTCCATAACCAACCGTGGTTATTGTTGTAAAAGACAACCAAATTGCATCGCCAGGTGTCATTTTTTCAAAAAATATCATCCCTATTGAATTTATGGCGATCAAGATAAACATCGCTAAAAATAACTTTGACACACGCCTATAAATATCAGTCGACAAATGCTTAGTTAATCGCCGCTTTTTATATTGTTTGAGTGCAGCTTGAGTCCAGAAAAACATAGACTAATCCCTTAAAAATACCCCCTACAAATCATTCGATGTGGGGTTCTTTTTATAATATAAATTGATAACTTCGGTTGCTCTTCTGGTAAGGCTTTTTCGATCGTCAGGTTCAATATTGAAGCGTTTTGCCAAATCACTTATCTCAGCATCAGTTAATGAAACGCCCAATCTTGGGCGCACTGGAGATTTGACATCAAGATCAAGAATACGCCGAATAGTATTACTAGGGTTTTCGCCTTTTTTTGCAGCATCAATGCGAATATCACTTTCAATTTGACTCATAAAACTAAAGTGTATCTGCTGTTTTTTAAGCGCTTTAGACTGTTTTACCCAAGTAGGGTTTTTTTCAATCTTGTTGTTCATTTGGCCACATCTCACTAATAACATTTTGCGGTACAGTTATTTGCACAAAGATATCGGTAGAGCCATCTTCCCAGATTTCTATATTTAAGGAAAAATGATCCGGCGTGCCCGTACACTCATGATAGCGAAGCTCTTCACTGCCATCACCAACATAGTCCGACACGCCTTGAGAACGGCGATCATCTTTATAAAAAAAGCCAACGGCATTATATATTGTGCGCATATAACGCTCAGGCAACCAGCCTTCAAAATCTTTAGGTATATTTTCTTGCTGTACTGCTAAAGCAGTACTGACGTCATCTGAAAATATGGATTCTAATTCAGGCATAGAAAATAAAGCATCAACTATTTCATGCGGTAGCTTCTTTGCAATAGTAAGAGTCTCGCCCTCTTCGAGATCAGAGCACATTACTGTAAACACGTTGCCTGCGGGATGTTGCAATACAAACTCTGGCGAAACTCCATCATCATACTGGTAAGATTGCACTCGCTCTACAGTAAAACTTTGCCCTTGTAGTTCTAACGGCAAAATACTTCGATCTTTAAAGGTAACAAGGTCTTTAGATTTAAGCTCACTAAAGTGATTTAGATTACGAGCACTGACCTTACTCTTCTTTTTAAAAAAGCCAAACATTGTATATTTGCTCCATGAACAGACGCATCCTTGCGATACAGCCGTTAACTTATGCTAATTATATCATCACTACTTAAGCGAGGCTAAAATATCATCTACACTTGTATTGCTTTTACCAAGACCAGCTTCATTGATTTTATTATCAAGATCGGCACCGGTTTCAAGGTCATCAAGCCATTTATCGGCAGACATTTGGTTGTCGGCTTCAGCTTGCTTGCTTTTAACCCGCTCTAACGCACGATTAACACGTTTTGCACTTGAATCATTCGTCGGCATAGACTGAGCAACCGCTTTACGTGTTGCTTGCAGGTCCTCATAGTTTTTAGCCTTTTTCAATTCAAGGCGATTTTTTTCAATTTGCTTCTTACGTGTTTTAATCACACCATGAATTTTATTAACATGCGCATCCAATTCTTGCTGCTGTGATTCAGTTTCTTCTTTTGTCGCTGTAAGCTCTGCTATTTTCTCAGCAATTTCTCGGGCCAAGCCTTCATTGCCTTGACTTAAAGCGCCTTTTGCCTTTGACATATAATCGTCAATATCAGCATTTAAATTGGCCAGTTCTTTTGAAAGCCCAATTTCTTTTGCTTTGAGCTCTGTTAAACTAACAGTAGCCTTTTGAATACCAGTATCAGCTTCTCGAATTTCTTGTTCGAGAATGCGTATAGCATTAGCATCAACGATGCCTTCACCCACTTCGCTCACACCACCTTTAATCGCAGTAATGATACTTGAAAAAATACCCATGATGTTATTCCTCGCTATATAAAATTGATTACATATAATAATTAGTAAACGGCTATTTAATTGATGTACTCTGCAAAACCAGCCAGCACTTCACTGTAGTTATCAGTTTGAGTATCAAGCTCGTCCACAATATTTTCAAAGATAGTGTTAACTGACATAGACCCGTACATAATTACACCATCATCTTGAATAGCCAGCGACGAAAGAGGTATGACCGGTGATATGCGCAGTAACTCTTCAAATAATTTCGGGCGTTTTTGTTCATCAATATCAGAGAGCTTGAATAACGGTGTCACCGTTAAAATTTGCTCATCAGTAGCTAACAAAAAGATAACCGAGTCCTCATCAGCCGAGCTAGTAACTTTAATCGTATCTGTATCGGATAAAAGTTCAGCAAACAGGGTAGCACCCGTTTTTGTTTCATGCCCGTGCAATTGAGATACCAGTGTTGTTAAGTTAGTCATGTAAGGATTCCCTCATTTATGTTGTGCAATGACATATTATGTCATTGCCAAGTGATCATATGACATAATATGTCAAAATGCAATGCTATTTTGCGCGATAAACGCCTTCATCTTTCTGCCACCCCTGCGCGTGATAGCTATAGAGTGTTGGTGAGCTTAAATGATTGACTTTAATCATCTCTATATCCTTTGTGAATGCTTTTGGAAAGGCAAAAGATCCCAGTAGCAGATCAAACGTTAAATATTCGTGCTCTGGGAATCGACTAGCGGCATTAATGATACGCGCTTTCGCCCCAAGCCCGGCCTTAGTGCCTATAGTCCAGCCCCATTCACCAAAACTGGGAATATTGGCGTGATGCTGATCAACGCTAAAGCCTGCTGCTGCTGCTGTCTTACCAATCGATAGAAAGGCTTTTGGTGAATGGTAGGGTGATGTCGACTGAATGGATACCGCACCATCAGCACTTAACAAAGAGAACAGCTTCGCGTAAAAATAAGTGCTGTATAGTTTATTCAAATCGGGATGATTTGGGTCGGGTAAATCAACGATAATCGCATCGAAGCGCTTACCTTGTGCGCTTAGCTCCTCGACCACATTAAAAGCGTCACCTTGAATATAATCAAGCCTTGGGTCATTTAACGCATTGTCGTTCAGGCTCACCAGACGCTTGCTTAGCCATTGAGGCGCCTTTGGGTTTTCACCTCGAAACAGCGAGATCATTGCAGAGTCTAAGTCAATTAACGTTACAGACTCAGGAGACCACTTAAGCACTTCTTTAACACCAAGCCCATCGCCACCGCCAATAATCAAGATGTTCTTTTGTCTCGCTGAGGCAAGCAGAGGGGGCACCACCAGTAAGCTATGATAGACAATCTCATCTGCACTTGAGAATTGAATATGCCCGTTGATATAAAGGCTAATAATAGATGGGTTACCATTGGACATCGCCCGCTCAGTAATCACCAAATTCTGATAAGGTGTATTAATGGAGTAGGCTACATTATCAGTATAAAGCATATTACTAAGTGCGTTCATCCATGAGGTGCCATTAACAAAAATTAAGCTTAATAGTACAGCTACCGATAATTTAAACACAAGAAGAAAGCGGTTGCCTTTAACACGTTGATAGAAGTACCCTAAAAATATAGCGCCTAATAGAACATTCAACAACGCAGTTAAACTTGCCGAAACAATAATGGGATGATTAAGACAAAAGAAAACCCAAACTGCCGCCCCGACTCCGCCACCAATATAATCCGCACCATAAATGGTACCTGCATTATGCTCAAGCCGATCCTTGTGAATATCTTGGCGAATACGCGCAATAAACGGAATTTCCATCCCAAGCAGCAAACCAATTAAAAATCCTGTGATATAGGGAAAGCTTTCAGCAATCTCTTTCAAAACAAAAACAGGCCCACCATTAATACTAATGGTTTCGTGCAAGCCAAAGGCATGTTGTAACTGAAGCGGCAGCACATAGGCTAGAGAAAAGACAGCGGCCATCACCAATACGGCTGTTCCTCCAACTAAAGCAATGATTGCCTCTAACCATGCAAAGCCTGTATAAGGGCATTTAAAGGTACGTGAATAGAATGCACCTAAACCCATGGCAACAATCATAACGCCAATCATTCCATACACGGCCGTATCAACAGAGCCAATGATGCGACCGGCATAGTGAGCAATAAGATACTCATAGATCATACCACAGCCTGCGCCAACGGCCATGATACCAAGCAGTAACGTATCTCTCAGATAGAGTGTGTTATTGATTGAAGCCTTTAGCTGTAACGTCATTTAAACAATAAAACCCATAATGACGACAGCAATACCAATAAATGTCACCGCTTCAATAAAAGCCACACCGACATTAGCTTGCTGATCAACCTCTTCTACGAGATTAATATTGTTCAAAATAATAGGCGTTATCGCCTTATAAATTAACCAGATAGCAATCATCAATAAGAAACTATATCCAAGCCAGTGCATTGCCATTTCAAAGAGCAAGGTCGTTGAATAATTGACGATGCCAGCAACACTGGTAATGGCCAGTGCGGTTGCACAAAGCTGGCCGGCAAAGCGAATAGCGATCGCTTTATTATCATTTTGAATCGCACTATGCCAAGCCTGTCCATTATTGCGCCGCGCATAAATAGCACCTCTGAGCTTGGTTACGGCGGTAAGTACAATTTGTGAGACCAAATAAATAATAACCACCGGGATTAATCCTTGTATACCGCTATCTTCAGACCAATATATCGCACCACGAATAATCAACCCTATAGAAATAAGATTAATGGCTGTAACAATACCAGCCGAGACATTGCCACGTTTAATTTCATCGACGAGTGAGAGATTTCTTATAATTACTTTATCTTGAAAAAAGAAACCTATTTTCAACAACAGCATACCGAGAATGGAATAAAGTAAAATTGAGATAACTTCTTGCTGAAGCGAGGCATGAGCTTCGCCTGAAATAGCACCCGACATAATAAGTAGCAAGGCTAATATCCCACCACCGACTGTAATACCAAAAGCAAAGTTATCTTTCTTATCTAACTCATCTTTGGCGTTTACACCAAGAATAAATGACATACCAAATCTAAATACCACTATCGATGCCAAAACCATTGCGATATTAATAACCGTTATCGCTACTTGCCAAATTAACATAAAGTATCTCCTGATTATTTACCGCCAGAACTAAAGCTTCGAGAGCTTGAGCTTGTACGTGAATTATAGCTAGATGATCTTTGCGATTGCGTCGAAGAACGCTGTGACGAAGACCCTAATGTTGATTTACCGTATGTGCTTTGAAACTTACTCGGTGCACTCGAGATACTTTTATTACTTAGCCTTGAGTTGGCGCTTCTAGCATAGGGGCTCTGAAATGACTTTCCTTGTTTAGAAAAGTTCTTTCTCTCTCTTGCTTCAGTTTGTTGGTAACGTTGTTTATGAGAAGGGGATGTATAGTAATCGCGCCCGCGATCACCATAATAAGAGCTTGGCCTATTACTAGCCCACGTATCGTATCTAACAGGGCTGGAAAATAAACTTGAGAAGAACGCATACTGCCCATAGAAAGCCCAAAAACTACTGCCTGAGCTATTTTGTCGCCATTCACCGTAATTAGGGTTACCGACCAGTTCACTACCTGCCGACGGAGTCACCCCCGAGTGGCTTTGAGCATTTGCCAAATCTTTCACGCGCGCGAGCTTGCCGTTCGACATACCCGCTAATACATTGACAGGATCACTTAGCATCAGGTTATATTCGTTAGCATTCACAGCCTGAGCAATTGCATTATACTCAGCAGTTAATTCTCTAGAAGCGCCAACGCCCTGTCTAGCTGCCGGAGCAATTTGTTTTTTTGCCTCAGATAAGCGCGAGGTTAAACTTTGAAAAGCCGGGCCTGATGATGTTGCATCTCGCCTTAAAACATCGACAATTTTTTTCATCTCAGGCCTTTCAGCTTCAACAAAATCAGCATAGGTCTTTAAAATTGCAATATTTCGTAGCCGGCCTTTATCGATATGAATTTTAAGTGCATTCATCTGTGTTTCAACTTGCCGATGAAAACCGCTCAATTCCTTCACTAGATTATCTTCTTGTGATGAGCAAGAAATGATAATTAATGCAGTGAGCGAAAACAAAATAATGCGTAATATTCTTGGCATCATAACCTCCTTTTTAACATTTAATTAATTTTTAATGATGATTAATCGCCACCACAACTTGAACAGCTAGAGCAACTGGAATAGTTATTATCAGAACTATCTATACTTGAAAACCAGGAGTTATCGCCCTCGCCGGCATCTGCAAATGTATCATCAGAGAAATTGTCAGGCCCTTCCCACCCAAGCTCATCAGATAAACTTTTACTATCTATATCACTTATCAATTCGCTAAATGCCAGATCTGTGAAAGACAAATATAAAAGAGAGCCTGTAAAATAATCAAAATCGCCTTCATTAGTATCACTACTGGAATACAAGCTGGCATGTTTATGTGCTGCTACCCCTCGGTACGTCTTTCTTTCATTTAAATGAAGCCCACCTGGAAAATTTCGTTTAATTTCAGCTTCAAACCCTGCAATGAAACTAGCAAATCCGGCTTCAAAGAGAGCATTTTCTGTTTTTGCACGATCTTTGGTTCCGTATTTTTTCCCCATATAATGTTTAACACGAGTTTCCAGCATCGCCTGCCCCTCGCCATCTTGTAATGACAACTCATCAATAAGCCCAGTCACTTTTAATTGTATAGGGCTACGACCCTTTTTAGGTTTGCGCAATACCTCGGCATGAACAATATATTTGATAGCGCCAATAATACCTTGGGCAACAATCTCAATGGAATCTAAACGTTGAAAGTCTAATAGCTCAAAGCCTTTATTAACACGCATCTCACCAACATCAATATCATTTTTAGTAATTGCCTGCTCATCATTGTAAACGATTTTTTCATTGACCTTTACTATAGCCAGATTATTAATTGTAGATTTTTTTAACGAGATATTTAATCGTTGTAAAATCGATAACATAATTTCAGATTGTGCAGCCTCTGTTGGCGTCATATCACCTGAGAACATTGACTTTATTTTATTAAAAATTTTGGATGGTTTTTTTAATACGGCGGCATTTTTGTTGGTTAGTTCTACTTCCATCGTTTGTTGCTTAAACATATAACTCTCCTATTCGTTTTCACACGCCCCACATTCGCTGCCGGTTTGATACGGCCAAAATGCTTCATTTAAAGCGCCAAATGTATTTTGATACAACGTTAACGTATGCTGAAATTGCCGATGTTCTTTGCCAGTATTAGCTGAGGGCTGGTGATGGATAAATTTTCCAAAATACTGGTAACACATATCGTGATAGGTCCGAGTAAATAAAATCAACTCATGCCATATATCATCTACTATTTTAGAGGGTGTTAAAGTGCGCTCAGAAAGTGCACATAGCGATAAGAACTTGATAACTTCAACCAGCGCCTCCCTCGATTGGCCGGGGGATAGGCCTTTAACACTTGTTAACCTATCAATGATCAAGGGAGAGGCATTAATCACTGCCGCTGCAATAATATCAGGCTTTAGTAAGGGAGGTTTTTTTTCGCCACGTCTGACTATTTGGCACGAGTGAACACCAGCTTTGTCAGCATTCTTGATAACCTCGATAGCTTTGCCAATAGCGGCATCGCCACACATAAAAATATCAAAAGCTGTGTATGCATCTTCGGGCCACTGGTGAACCGTTATGTGGCTTTCAGCCAGAAGAAGGACGCCAGTATGACCAAAACCTTCACCAAAGCTGTGAATATTCGAATCGATAATCGTCGCTCCAGCAGCCAGGGCAGCAGTAGACATCAACGCCAATAGTTGTTGCTCATCTAGCTGTGCGAGCACTCCATAGGACTCAATTATTGCATGCTGTCCATTCATGTATCTTAAAAGTCCCCAAAAGACATATAATGTCATATTACACCGTATATGAGTTGATGCAAGCACTATTTTGTGGTTTTATAGGGAAATAAGTCATTTTCGAGCGATGTTAAATGCCTACAAAACGAAAGACATTTGCCTTTAATCAAGAGTGGTCAGCAGCAATATCATTCTATATCAATGATAAGAAAAAGCTCCATTCATTAACCTTCCCTGAATTATCACACCGGTTAGAATCACTAGATATATACATTACCCCGCGCAACCTGGCAAACCGCATCAACCAAGGAACACTGGGCGCCACACTCTTTATTTCTGTTCTGTCGGTGATGAATGAAGAGAGTATCGATCTTAATGAGATCCAGCAGCGCTATAACGACGAAAAAAAATAGTTGGCATAAAAGCTCAATTACACATAATAATAGACCAGCGACGACGATCGCCGCCACACATAGATTCATCAATCACAAGGCTTAACGGCCGGTACATTAAAATAACATCATACAGTAGCATCATCGTACAAAGTTCGTTACAGTAGTCATCACGACGGAACTCATTTCACTTGCAGGAAGCAACACTATGTCATTAGCGATTGTACACACCCGCGCCAGATTAGGCATCAACGCGCCGCCGGTCACCGTTGAGGTGCATCTTTCTAACGGCTTACCCGGCCTATCTATTGTTGGCTTACCTGAGGCCGCCGTAAAAGAAAGCAAGGATCGTGTGCGCAGTGCACTGCTTAATAGCCATTTTGAATTCCCCGCGAAACGCATCACCATCAACCTTGCTCCCGCTGACTTACCCAAAGAGGGCGGTCGTTTTGATTTACCCATCGCAATTGGTATTCTCGCTGCATCGGGCCAGATCCCTCTGGGCTCACTGGAGACAACAGAGTTTATTGGCGAGTTAGCACTATCGGGGGCTCTACGGGCTGTTGCGGGTATTTTACCGGCATCTATCGCCTGTGGTAATGCAGCACGAAACTTAATTGTGGCGAACAACAATGCGCAAGAAGCCGCATTAAATCAGCAAACCACAGTGTTGGGCAGTGACCAGCTATTAGAAGTTTGCGCTCACCTACAGGGGCAGACACTGATTGAGCCCACCGCATTTAATGCACCGACACCCGCAACACCTGCACTGGACCTTATTGATGTTAAAGGCCAACACCAAGCAAAACGGGCGCTAGAGGTTGCCGCCGCAGGAGGCCATAATTTATTACTCTATGGCCCCCCGGGCACAGGTAAAACGATGCTCGCATCACGCCTGCCCGGCATTTTGCCTCCGCTGAGTATGCAGCAATCCATCGAGGTGGCCAGCCTTTACTCCATTAGTAACCAAGTATCACCCCCATGGCAACTGGCCCCTTTTAGAGCGCCGCACCACAGCGCCTCGGCTGTTGCATTAGTTGGCGGCGGGTCACACCCTAAGCCTGGAGAAATTTCGCTGGCCCATCACGGTATATTATTTTTAGATGAACTGCCTGAGTTTCAGCGCTCAGTGCTAGAAGTATTACGAGAGCCCTTGGAGTCAGGGGCTGTATCAATCTCAAGAGCCAATGCACAAGTCACCTTCCCTGCGCGGTTTCAACTTATTGCGGCCATGAACCCGTGCCCATGTGGTTATTTAACACACAAGAATAAACAGCGCTGTCAGTGCACGGCCGACCAAATAAGGCGCTACCGACAAAAAATATCCGGCCCACTACTGGATCGCATCGACCTGCACATTCCTGTTAACAGCCTCGATATTAGCCAGCTGCAAACCGCTGGCAACACCCCCACTGGCGAATCGAGCGCCGTCATACGCCAACGGGTGTTACAAGCACGCGCATGGCAGCATCTACGGCAACAAACCTCAAACGCACAATTAACCCCAAAAGCACTAGCCCAATACTGTCCATTAGGGAGCAGTGAAAAGGCATTATTAAAAGCGGGAGCAGAACGGCTATCGCTATCAGCTCGTGCTTATTACCGATTACTAAAAACCGCACGCACACTGGCAGATTTAGCACAAAGCGATGATATTACCTGCCAACACATTAGTGAGGCATTTAGCTTTCGCAACCTCAAGCAGCAATAAACAGCGTGCTATCGGCTGGCGGCCTCTTCAAGGCTGCCCACGAAATAACGACACAACGACTCAAAGCTCAGATCATGTTTATAATAACTTCCCTGTGCCTGATCACATTGTAGTGCACGCAATAATTGGTGTTGATCTATGCGCTCTACGCCACTGGCAACAATCACTTTCTTTAAGCTGTGCGCCAGATAGATAAGGGCTGACACCAAATTGGATTCATCGCCATTTTGTGGTGCATCAGCGATAAAATCGCTATCTATTTTTAATGTTTTAATCGGCAGCCGCTGCAAATGCAAGAACGATGAATGACCCGAACCAAAGTGGTCGAGCCCAACGCTGATATTCATCTTATTGAGCCGCTCGATACCTCGTTTAATCGCTCCTAACCCATCGTTCACGATAGTTTGGCTGATTTCAAATTCGAGCAAGGCACCATCAAGTGCGCTTTCATTCAGCGCAGTCGATAAATACGCGAGAAATTTTTCACAAAACAAATGTTCGGGCTCGATACTCAAGACCATTTTTTTAGCGCAACCAGCAGCTTTCATTCGACTGATATCGGCGCACACACGATCGATCAACCAATAATTAAACAGCGTGGCTAAACCACTTTCATCGATAGGTTTAGCAAATTCGGTATACGCCAGCTTACCTTTTTGTGGATGCATCCAAAATGGTGTTAGCTCAACCGCATCAACAGCCCCGGTCAATAAATTTACCCGTGGCCGATAAGAGGCATCGAACTGATTTTGGCGTAGCCCATGGCGCAATTCCTGGTGCAAAAGTAATTGGCGATTCACTTGCTGATTGAGCGCTTCGGTAAAAAATCGATAGCAGCTCTCAGACTGTTGTTTTGCCTGATACATAGCAAGATCAGCATGGCGCTGTAATGTTTCAGCCTCACTCCCTGCATCGGGATAAATAGCAATACCTACACTGCAACCAATCGTTACTTGGTGCTGGTGCAACCGAAAGGGCTTTGACAGTGTTGCAACGAGCTTGTCCGCCAGCGCTGCCACTTGGGTCACATTAGCCGTTTCGCCAAGAAGTACCGTAAACTCATCACCGCCTATACGCGCCACGGTATCACTACGGCGTAAGCAATTAGACAAACGCCCGGCACACTGTCGAATCAGTTCATCGCCAACATCATGCCCATAGCGGTCGTTGACCTGTTTGAAGCCGTCGAGATCCAAATACAGTAGCGTAAATTCCGATTGGTTGCGGTGTGCCAATGCGATAGCGTGTTGAAGCCGGTCGCGAAATAGCATCCGGTTCGGCAACCCTGTCAAGTGATCATAATGGGCGAGGTGGTCAAGTTTAAGCTCGATTTGTTTGCGCTCGATCGCATAGCGAATGGCGCGCTCAAGCAATTGGGAATCAATGCGACCACGAATTAAATAATCAGAGGCTCCTTCACGAATAGCGTCGCGATCAACCTCTGCCTCCATTTCATCTGTCATGACGATGACAGGCACACGGCACCCCTTATTGCGAGCTGAACGCAGAAATTCAGCCCCGGTACGCGAACCACCCCAGTGATAATCCAATAGCACAACGTCACATTGCTCACGGGTAATCTGCTCCATAGCCTCATCGAGGTCCTGACACCAAATTAAGCGATAATCCGTATGTTGTGCCTCTGAGAGCAAATACCCTATAAGGAGATATTCCTGGCGATCATCATCAACCAATAAAATATTGGTCACTTTCTCCATCGATCCTTACCTTCACTATGCGCTATGGCCTTACCTTTTTATACTGTTGATAGCATCAACAGCACCCCGTTTATGTCGAAACACTTTACACTATCACTTTATAAGCAGCAGCTGTTTTTATTTGATTATTGCAAAATATTCCGAACAGTTGCTTTATTGCTATTTTTAGCTATAAGGAGAGTTTTTGCTGATTCACACTAGGACTATGTACTACAGCTTGCTAAAATAACGGTTTATCTAAGTTGTCTATTACTGTGTCACAATTAAACACTGAACAACGTGAAGCCGTTCACTACATTGATGGCCCATGTCTGGTACTGGCTGGTGCAGGCAGTGGTAAAACGAGTGTCATTACGCGTAAAATTGCCTACCTCATTGAACAATGTGAGCTGCCCGCTCGCTATATTGCCGCACTAACATTTACGAATAAAGCGGCAAAAGAAATGAAAGAGCGGGTAACCAAATTGGTAAAAGGCCCGAAATCAAAGGGCCTAACGGTCTCTACCTTCCATAACCTCGGCCTTACAATCATACGTAAAGAGCACAAACTGCTAGGTTATCGCGCTGGTTTTTCGATTTTTGACAGCGAAGACGCTAGAGCATTAATCAAGGAGCTCATTCTCAAAGAAGGCGATCTTGATAGCGACCACCTAGACCTTATTCAGCATCAAATCTCACAATGGAAAAATGATATTGTTTCACCGCCACAAGCCTTGAGCCTTGCCGATAGTGACGCAGAACAAACCATTGCCATGGTTTACCAGCGTTATACGCAAGCATTAAAAGCTTACAATGCCGTTGATTTTGATGACTTGATACTGCTGCCTGTTCAATATTTTAGAACACACCCTGACATTCTAGCCGCTTGGCAAAAACGGATTCGCTACTTATTAGTCGATGAATATCAAGATACGAATACCAGCCAGTATGAACTGATTTTGCAACTGATGGGTAAGCGTGGCGCACTGACAGTTGTGGGTGATGACGACCAATCTATTTACGCTTGGCGAGGTGCTCGCCCTGAGAACTTATCACAACTGCGTGTCGACTTTCCGTCGCTAAAGCTCATTAAACTAGAGCAGAATTACCGCTCGACACAGCGTATTCTTAAAACGGCAAACCACCTCATTGACCATAACCCCCACGATTTTTCCAAGGCCCTGTGGAGTGATAAGGCCTATGGTGAATCGATTAAGATTATTAGAAATACCAATGAAGATACCGAGGCAGAGCGAGTCGCAACAGAGATTATTACCCAGCGGCTGCAACGCCAGTGCCAGTTTCTTGATTTTGCTGTGCTTTATCGTGGCAATCATCAGGCTCGCCTCATTGAAATGAAGCTACAGCACTACCAAGTACCTTATAACATCAGTGGTGGCACCTCATTTTTTGCACGCACAGAAATTAAAGATATTATGGCCTACCTACGGCTTGTGGTTAACCCCGACGATGATAATGCACTATTGCGCATTATTAATACGCCACGCCGGCAAATTGGCCCCAACTCAATTGAAGCACTGAGCCACTACGCCAGCGCTCGCGATACCAGCCTACTTGCCGCCATCGATGAATTTGGCCTTGAGGCGCAAATAGGTAAACCTGCGCTACAACGACTGCGAGCATTCAAACAGTGGGTCACTCACATCAATGTACAGTGCGAGCAGCGTGACCCTATCCCCGTTATCCGTGAAATGCTCACCGATATCGATTATGAAGGCTGGCTACACCAAAATGCCAGCAGTGGCTCAGTGGCCGAGCGACGTCTCGAAAATGTTTACTATTTAGTGGATTCGATACAAAAAACCCTGCAAAAAAATAATGAAGAAACACTGACTGAAGAACCAAAAACCACACTCGAAGATGCGATTGCCAAACTGGTACTGATGGATTTACTCGATCGCCAACAAGAAGAAGATGTCAGTGATCGCGTGCAATTAATGACCTTGCATGCCGCGAAGGGGCTAGAGTTCCCCCATGTGTTTATTATCGGCATGGAAGAAGAGCTATTGCCACACCGCAGCAGTATCGAAGAGGACAACATTGAAGAAGAACGCCGCCTGGCTTATGTTGGCATCACCCGAGCACAACGTACACTCACACTCTCACTCGCCGCCAAGCGCAAACAATACGGTGAAATTATTGACACCAGCCCCAGCCGCTTTTTAGAAGAGCTCCCTGATGAAGAAGTTGAGTGGGAAGGTTTTGGAGAGCACAATCCAGAAGCGAATAAAACCAAAGGCGAGGCGACAATTAATAGCCTGTTAAATCTATTTGATGAATAAAATCGTGCTGACTTAGTGACTCATAAAGCCCTATACCCACTCAATGCAATACGCAGACAATATAATAGCTATTACAAGAAACGATGACAATGAAGCAAAAGGGAGCAAAGAGCAAGTGATGGAAAAACAAACAGAAAAAATGATTAGTGTAATACTTGGCGTGTAGAAAGCGCCCTCGCAAAGAACGAGGGCACCGGCAACCTGTGCAGGTTACTTTGAGTTGTTAACCATATGCTCAACGGCAGCTTTAATTTCATCGTCAGAGCAATCCATGCACAACCCTTTAGCAGGCATGCCTTTAAAGCCACTAATCGCACTGCCAAATAGTACATCGAGCCCTTTAGCAAGACGAGGCCCCCAAGCTGGCACATCACCCAATTTAGGCGCACCGGCAGCACCGGTTGCATGGCAAGTAAAACACTTAGTGCTGTAGACCTCTTCTCCTGAGCGAGGGCCTGCAGCAACAGCCGCGACCGGAGCTGCAGCACAGCTATCACCTGACATACACACAGTACCGACAGGATGGGTGCGATCTTTGATACCGTCAGTGACGGCATCACCGATAGCAAACCCAGGAACGGCTATTATAGCTGCCATGCCCAAGACTTTTAATACAGACTTCAACTGAATCACTCTGTTTATCCTCTTATGGTGCTAGCGCCATTGTATTGTGGCACCCGTTAAACTAAATCGCTGAAAATATTGTGGTTATTATAGCGACTTATTGGCTAAATCGGAAACTAATGCCCAAGAATAACGATTAATCCCCCGGATATCGCACAATATTAGACCAATTGAGTAGAGTGATGACAGAAATATGTATTTTTTGATAGATTACCGCCGCAAAGATACTTATACTTGCACACCCCACGCACCCGTAGCTCAGCTGGATAGAGTAGGTGGCTTCGAACCACTTGGTCGGGAGTTCGAATCTCTCCGGGTGCGCCATA
>Ga0193963_1000241_pt1 | contig 28914 bp, 27 predicted proteins | sample FB_6_MG_FD_140359 | JGI IMG/M metagenome (GOLD analysis project Ga0193963, IMG submission 140359) | Microbial mat bacterial communities from the Broadkill River, Lewes, Delaware, United States - FB_6_MG | ecosystem: Environmental > Aquatic > Freshwater > River > Microbial mats | place: USA...
AAGACAACTTTATAACTATTGAAGAGTCTTTAGAACTAACTAAAAGCATATCAGAGTGTAACGACGTAGTCTTAGTCGAGTGTCTAAGTATGTGGATCAACAATATGCTTTATCATAAAAGATCAAAAGAGCAGATCTTTAAAGAGATCGACGAACTTTTATCATTAGATAGATCGATAGTATTTGTTTTAAACGATGTCGGGACGGGAATAATTCCGGATAATAAATTAGCACGTGAATTTATAGACTTAAGCGGAATAATCTCTCAAAAAATAGCTTCAAAATGTGATGAAGTTTTTCACACAATAGCGGGAATTAGTACGAGAATAAAATGAAAAATATACTAAAAGGCTTTGCCCTCTCAATCTCAATGTTTACGATACTTCCTTTTTTTAAAGTGCATCATTTTTTTAAAGGGATCAACGGTTATAGTTTGATGTTCTTCCCTTTAGTAGGCTTGATAATAGGACTAATTTTACTAAGTGTCCACTCTATTTTAGAACCACATATTCCGCAGGCACATCTGAATATTATTATATTTATTCTAAGCATATTACTTAGCGGTGCTTTGCATCTTGATGGTTTTGCAGACACGGTTGACGGACTATATGTAGCAAAAGAGAAAGCCCTAGAAGTTATGAATGATCCACACATCGGTGCAATGGGTATGATAATTACTTCAAGTTTTCTTATTATAAAAGCATCGACATTTATACATCTGGAATCTTTTTATCTACTCCCGATCATATTAATGCTCTCTCGCTTTAATGCAATACTGGCTATCTATATTTTTCAGTATATCGGTGGTGGTATGGCAAAACTTGCCAAAGATGAATTTAACACCACCCATCTTGTTTTAGCATCTATATTTGTACTCTCTTTATCAATATACTTTTCATGGATATTACTTGCTGTTTCACTGCTTAGTTTGTTGATTATTTCCAAGTTTTTTATCAAAAGATACGGCGGACTAAGCGGTGATATCTATGGTTTTATAATAGAGATCAGTGAACTTATACTTTTAAATATAATCATATTTGGGCTACTATGAAACTAACTCTTATCAGGCATTGTGAAGTTGAAGAAAAGTATCTTGGATGTTATAACGGTCATATAGACATATCTCTTTCAGATAAGGGTTATATCCAAGCTAAAGAGCTCGCACAAAAACTAAAAGATGAAAATTTTGACGCCGTATATTGTTCAGATCTTTTACGTGCAAAAGAGAGTCTGAAATATTTTAAAAATCTAAACAATGCAGTTTATACAGATCAGCTTAGAGAAAAATCTTGGGGTGATGATGAGGGGAAAACTTATGATCAGATCTGTAAAGAAAAGAGCATAACTTATGAGAGTTTTGAACAATGGGTCAATGAACTAGGCGGTGAAAGTACAAAAGATTTTACTTCTAGGGTAGATCAGTTTTTCTTTAAGTATCTAAAAAATCAAAGATATAAAAATGTAGCAATTATGACTCACAGCGGTGTCATAAAAACATTTTACTCTTTATATAATTGTACTAGTCTTGAAGAAGCTTTTTCACAAAAAGTAGATTATGCTTTTTATGAGACGAAAGAGTTTTAAAACTCCTCCTCTTTATACATGTCTTGCTCAAAAAGTACTACTTTGTTTCTTCCTGTATTTTTTGCTTCATAAAGAGCGACATCAGCATACTTTATAGCATGCCATGGAGTGTCTACATGTTCTGGATACATAGATATACCGATACTCAATGTTTTAGAAAACATCTTATCTACTGCAACAAACTCTCTTTTAGAAAATATAACACGGAGTTTGTTTGCGATCATAAGAGCATTGTGAGAATCTACATCGAAGAGTAAAACCATAAACTCTTCCCCACCATAACGTATAGCTAAGTCCGTACCTTTGATCTCTTGTTTTAATATATCTGCCAAGATTCTTAATACTTTGTCACCAACATCATGACCATAGTTATCATTGACTTGTTTAAAAAAGTCAACATCTATCATAAGAACAGCAAAGTTTCTATCACGAGCTTTTAGGTCTTCTTCTATAAAGTTATCTAAAAAACGTCTGTTATATAGCCCTGTCATAGGATCAACTAATGTTGAATTAGTCAAAATTTCCATAAGTATCTTACTCTCTAAAACAGGACGTGCAAGTTCAAAATAGTTTGTTATGATCGGCAAATGATCTTTAACTTTTTTGAGTTCCTCTTTCGTCTGTGTTTGTATATGAACAACTAGATCATAAGACTCATTTATATCAAACGGCAGACATATAAAATTACAACCACTCTCACAGCATACATCACAAATGTTGTCAAAATCAGTTGACAACACAGTAGAACCTGTTCTAAAAGCTCTACAGTTCATAGAAGAAGTTCCATAAACACCATCTGAAAAATCATAAGAAGTTTCATAAATAACTCTTCGCTCTTTATTTTTTATATCTATCTCCATAAAAACAAAGTTTTTAATATCAAATAAGTTAATTAATACATGTGCCAATCTACCATAAATAGAGTTTTTATCTGGATCAAGCTCTATTGTTTTTTTAAATCTAAAAATCTCAGACAACTCATTTAACCTATCAGCAACTTCTCCAGCTTCATTTGATAAGCTTGTTTCAACTTGGTGTGAAAAGTCACCTCTGTAAGCTCTTGATATCCCCTCTTCTAGATCATCAAAAAGCTTTACATATGGTTCTATATAGCGATTTCCTACAATTAAAGCTATAACTAAAAATATTATAGTTATAAGTATTATTTTAAAAATAACATCTATGCTCTCATCTTTTATATCTGTGATGTCTAGGTCCATACTTATAACACCAAGGACATCCCCCTCTTTTACGTTTGAATGACATGATAAACAATTAGGGTTAGAATACTTTTTAGCTATATAAGGGATAGTAACACGCATAAAAAAGTCATTATCCTTTTCATATACCTTTGTTACACTTTTAGCAGAATCAATGACTTTTTTTTCTATATCATCATATTCATAAACATCTATTTTTCCTAAACCATACTGTTCTATAACACTTTTTGAACGAAGGACTCTTAAGTTTTCTACATCTTGGTGACGCATCATATTGTCTAGATACATAAAACGCTTATCCATAGTGCCATTAACCATATGTGAAGTTAAGCTGTCACGCACAGATTCAGCTATAGAATGAGCTTGTTGTTCAGCAGACTTTTCCCCAAATTTTGCAAAGTTATAAACTACATTTGATATGGTTGCTATAGACAGAAAACCTAATAATAGTGCTACAACAATCAATACTTTTTTATTTGTACGCATGTTACTCCATAATAGATCAGAATTTGTAATTTTAACATATATTAACTTACAATTAAAAAAAACACACCATTTAAAAAGAGCCTTGGCTGACATATTAAACCTAATTTTTTTATTGTATAATACTTTGAAATAGACAATTTTAATGTAGTTCAAAGCTGGCAATATTTATAATTAAAAATTATATTGTGTTCTATAGCTACAAGTTAAAGGTGGAAAGAGAATGATTAAAAGTATAAAATCTAAAGTCGTCATATCTTTAGTAATGGTCAGTGTTTTAGGTCTGACAGGTATGAGCTACTATCTCTCAAGCACCCTTCAACAGATATCAAACGATACATCTAAAAAATCTTTAGAAATGTTAAGTAAGTCTATTTTCCAAACAATGACTACAAGTATGATGATGGGAGACCCTCACATTGTCCAACAAACTCTTAAAGATGCTCAACACATAAAAGGTATTGAGAGTTTAAAAATCTTTAAATCAAAAGCTGTACATGAAACTTACGCTCCAAATGAGCCGTACACTAAAGATGCTCTAATCAGAGAGGTTCTTGAGAAAAAAACTACAAAAGTGATTGAAACTGATAAAAACAACCACCACACAATAAGAATGATCAAACCAATGGTTGCAGAACAAAGATGTTTATCTTGTCACTATAATGCTAAAGAAAATTATGTTTTAGGAGCTCTTGACCTTGTAATATCACTAGATGAAAATGATAATAACATCAAAAAAACAAATATTGCACTACTTGTTACACTAACAATAGCAAGTATTATTTTTATAATAGTAGCATTTATATTTTTCTCAAGAGAGATCTTCAAGCCTCTAAAAAACTTAACCAAAAGAGTAGCTGATCTTGTAAGTGGTGATAAAGATCTTACAAAAAGAGTTGTCCATACTAACGAAGATGAGTTTGCAGATACTGCAAGAGAGATGAACAACTTTATAGAGATGATCCAAGGTACTATAGAAGATGTAAAATCTTTAGGGGAAGCGAACTATGACATCTCACTAAAAATAGACAAATCAAGTCAAATTATTCAAGCGACTACAAAAAAAGAGGGTGAAGTTATAAGTAAAGCTATTCTAAAAACAAAATCCATAGAAGAGCTATTAACTCAAAATATAACAGCTGTTGAAGAGACCCAAGAAAATGTTGAAGAGACTCAAAAACAATTAAATACTGCAAAAGAATCTCTTTTATTACTCTCTAAAGAAGTAGATATGTTTGTAGAATCTGAAAATGAACTATCTCAAGAGCTAACAAGCTTAAAAAGTGATGCAGACAGTGTAAAAGATGTTCTAAATGTGATCAAAGACATAGCAGAACAAACAAACTTACTAGCATTAAATGCTGCCATAGAAGCTGCTCGTGCAGGTGAGCATGGACGCGGATTTGCCGTTGTTGCTGATGAAGTAAGAAAACTTGCTGAACGTACTACAAAAAGTTTAAGCGAGATAGATATGAACGTTAGCACAATCGTTCAATCTATAAACGATGTAAGTGATAAGATGCAAGTTAATGCTTCCAAGATTGAGAGTCTATCATCTATATCGAGCGAGGTTGACGTTAAAATAGATCATACATCAAATGCGATCAACCATTCAAACTCTATAGCTGCACAGTCAGCTGAGAACTCAAGAGAGATGTCTAATCATGTAGAAGAGATCATTGAAGACATAAATTCAATAGAAGAACTTTCAAGATCTAACAATACAAGCACTAAAGAGATCGAGACACAACTAAAAGTCTTAGTTAAAACAGCTGAAAAGCTAGAAGAGACTATTAACGAATTTAAAAGTTAACAGAAGTTCTTAAGCCCTTCTGTTACGCCTTCTGTTCTTAACTCCAAAATTCTTTTTATAACAAGAGTTACATATATTGTATTTTGTATTTGGGGGCAGAGCCGCTCCACACATTTTACAAGACTGAACAAATCCGCTTTGGTGTAGTGAGTTCTCAATATATTTATTTAAAGTAGATCTATATCTTCTTGCTTTTTCCTGATCTAAAAAATAATCACCAAACCTATAAGACAGCCACAAGTAAAGAGAGATCTCTTTTACCATGTCTTCTGCTAAAAGAAGGTCTTGCGTCGTTCTTGCATAGTTACCTATAAGTTCAGGAGGTATGTAGTCAATGGTGCGCTTTTGTTCTATCTTTCTTATGTAGCTCTCAAAAACAGAAACTATATATGGTGACTTAAGAGTCAGCGGTGCACATGCTAGATGATACTTTGTTGCAATATCTAGATCATATTCATCTGTTATTTTTGAAGCTTCTAACATATCTTCTAAGTTTGATGCTTTAAATGGACCATTAAACTCCATGTTTTTAACAAAAAACTTTAATATCTCAAAAAGTGAATTCTCTTCAAGTATATTTGCTACAAGTTGAATATGTCCCAAGTTCGCCATAACTTTAAAAGGTATCTCTACTTTTTGAGCCTCTTTATAGAAGTTTTTATGGATAATGTTTAAAACATCGCTATACAATGCCCCTACAAAGCCCTCTTCGTTTAAGCCATATCTTCCAGCTCTACCTGATATCTGGTGGATCTCACTAGCTGTAAGTTCTCTATCTTTAACACCGTCAAACTTCATGGCTTTTGAAAAAAGCAATGTTTTTATAGGTAGGTTAAGACCCATTGCTATTGCATCTGTTGCGATCAAAAGGTCTGTCTCACCTTCACGAAAACGTCTTGCTTCTTCACGTCTTACTTCAGGTGAGAGGTTTCCATACACTACACTTATATCAAAGTATTTAGAAAAATCTTGTTTTAAACGAAGTACGTCTTTTCTTGAAAAAGCTATGATCGCACTTCCCTTTTGAACATCTTTCACATCAGTTGGTGCATTTAAAAGTTTAAGAGGGTTTTTACGCTCAAACTCAATGATTTCAAGCTCCTCTCCCAAGTACTCTGCCAATGCTATGATCGCCTCTTTGGCATTTGGTGAGCCTGTCATAATTATCTCACTTGCAGGAGCACCTATGATCGCATTTGCCCAAGCCCAACCACGGTCACGGTCACCTATCATCTGAACCTCATCGATCACACAAACATCAACATCGACCTCAAAGTTTACCATCTCAATAGTTGAACTTACATGTGTAGCATCTTCATCTATAATCTGCTCTTCACCCGTGATCAAAGAAACATCTACACCATCTTCTCTTAAACCCTCATAACCCTCTAATGCCAAAAGCCTCAGTGGTGCTAAATAATAACCAGTATCTGCTTCTTTTAGTTTTTGCATAGCTTCATATGTTTTACCACTGTTAGTCGGTCCAATATGCAGAGTTAGTTTTCTTTTACTAGATCTAGCTAAGGGGAAAAGATTTTTAAAATCCCTGATCGTTTGAGCCAAAAGTGCATGTTTTTGTGCCTTTATGATCTCGCCCTGAATAGAGTAAATAAAGCGTTTTTTTACTTTTCTTGCAATCTTAGGTGTTATGGTTAAAGATGTTGGAAGTATGTCTAAAATTTGTTCATAGATCTTTTTGTACATAGCTTCATCACTTAACTTAAGAGTGGAAGCTAACTTTCTACACTCATGGACTAATGATTCAAGCTCTTGTAAAAAATGATTTTCATGTTCAGTTTTAGAATCCTTTAAAACTTCATCAAACTCTAGTTCGTAATCTTTCCATACAGCCTGTAAAAATGGGTCTACTTCTATATGTAAGTCAAGCTTGTATTTAAATCTCTCTTTCAAATATGGAAGATTTATAAATTCCTCAACCTCAACCATCATCTCCTCGTTGTGTATATCAAGAGATACAACACTTAGATGTTTTGAGAGTACTTCTTTTAAGATATCCTCTTTAATTAGGGGAAATTGATGCACAGGCTTTGGTGCTGAGGATCTAAGAGATGAAACTATATCTTTTTCACTCAAAATACTATGTGGAATCGGGATCGATTTTATAAATTCATTTATCTTGTTTTGAAAGTTTTGTTTTGCAAACTCTTTATCACCTTCGATCTCTCGGATCAACTCTTCCATATCTGTTTGTGCAAGATGAGATGATTCATACTTTTTAGTGTGAAGGGTATGGATCTTGTGAAAACTTTGACCTAAAAGCACATAGTGAATATCTGCATTAAACTCTAAAGAATCGTCTATATCAAATATACCGTCTACTTTTTTTTGAATCTCCATCATCTTTTGTTCATGTCGTATATATTGTATTTTTGACTCAATCTTTTGCGGAGTAATTTTTTTTGCTTTTAGTGATGCAAACTCGCCATATATTTGTGTTCGTTCATCTGTTGTAATTGTATATTCTTGTAGTAGCTCATCTATTTTTTCCAAACTTGACTCATCTGGTTCTTTTAGCTTTTTGCTAAGATATACTTTCCCATTATTTACAAAGAAATCAAGTACGAGTTTTCTTATTGTTGTGTCTGCTTCACTCCATACCATTCTTGCTGTTTTTATAAGTATCTCTTTTGAGTGTGACACTTCATAAATGCCCAAATAATGGAAAAGATCACTAAGTGTTTCACTCTCAACACGCTCTATCCCAACATCAAATGGATCATCATCAAAATATCTTCTAATTTTCTGATTTATTTTTGTATTTTTTTTATTTTTCTTAGACATAGTATAATTTTATCTAAGTAATATAAATTAAAAGGCTTATTATGAGCTATCCAAATGAGTGGACACAAAAAGAGTATTTACAAAATAAAAAAAAGCTTGAGAAAGAGGGAGTTGATGTTGTACTAGTAGATACTATATTATCACCTATAGAAAAAGAAAATAGTGTAGTATACAACCCCTATGAGTTAAAAAACTATCCAAAAGGAAGTGTATTTGTTTTCTACTGCGACACGGGAAAAGCTACATTAGACAGGCTAAATGAATATAAAAAAAAGTTTCCTGAACATCACTGCATCTCGCTAAAGGGTGGTAGAGGTTACTGGAGAAAAAATATGATGGTATTTGATGATAACGACTAATGATGTAGATGAGTTTACAAAAGCTATGGATGAGCAGCGCTACTTTGATGCTCATGAAGTTCTTGAAAAACCATGGTTTGTAAATAGGTCAAAAAAAACTAAAGAGGTTCAACTTTTAAAAGGTTTTATAAATGCATGTGTAAGTTTTGAACTATATAAACGAGGTAGGATTACAGCAAGTAAAAACGTTTGGAAAACATATCTAAAGTACCGTCAACTGCTTTTTAAAACAGGTTCCAAAAAAATTAAACTATATTATGATATATTTCTGAAAATTGAAAATACAAAAAAAGGATTGTCTTGAAAAAAATATTATTTGCCTCTTTAATAGCGGGTACTTTTACAATAAATACTTTTGCAGAATTTATAACTCATACAGAACTTGGCTATATAAATTCTAGCGGAAACACAAACAGTGAAATCTTTACAACTGATCTAAAAATAAAAAAAGAGCTGGACAAACATATATTTACAGGAGTGTTTCAAGGAAAATACAGCGAAGAAGAAAATATAGAGAGTGCAAATAACTGGCTGGGTGAACTTCAGTATGATTATAAATTCTCAAAATTATTTTCATTTAACTACCTTTATGGTCACAAAATAGATAAGTTTTCATCATATGAATATCAAATATATACAGGTCCTGGTATTAAGTATCTAGCTATTAACGACAGTAAAGTTCATAACCTAAACTTTTCTCTTAGTTACTTGTACTCAGCAGATAAAACTAATGACCAATATGTTGATATTAACAACAATACAGTATCTTACCCATATGTTGATGGAGATGGGGCAGACATAACTAAAACAAAAACTTTAAGTGGAGAAAAGTTAGACTACCAATCTGCTCGTTTGTCTTTAGAATATAGATGGAAAATATCTAAAAACCTAAAGTTTACACAAGACGCTACATATAGACAAAACTTAGATAACTCTGATGAGTATTTTGCTTATTCTAAATCTACATTAAGTACTCAAGTTGTTGAACATATATCAGCTGGTTTTAGTTATAAAGTTGACTATACAAATGAAGTTCAGGATGGTGTTGAAAGAGCTGACAAAACATTTACTGCAAATTTAATTATTGACTATTGATTTACGCCCAAACATATAGATAGATAAACTAGCTAAAAAAGCTATTGCAGCTCCGCTTAAAAAGAGATACTCAGGTATATACTCATAAACGTATCCACTATAAAGAGCACCAACAAATGCTCCAAATCCATAAGTTATACCTGAGAACATCTGTTGAGCAAGTGTCTTATGCTTGTAGAGTGTGAATAGGTAAGATATTGCAGCTGAATGAAAAAGTGCAAAACTTAGAGCATGTAAAGCTTGTGAGAAGAACAATATATATAAGTTTTGAGGGTACAAAAACACAAGAAACCATCTTATAGCAGTTACAAATGTTGTGATCTGAAGTATTAAAAGTAGATTGTTTCGCAAAAGTTTTGCCTGAAAAAACAACATAAAAACCTCTACAATTACACCAAAACTCCACAAATATATTGTCATATCCAAACTTATACCGGCATCAGTTTCATAGATCGTAAAAAAGTTATAAAATGGACCAAAACCAACCTGCATAAGTGTAAGACCCAGCCACAACTTCCAATCTCTTAAAAGATTAACATCGTTTGATTCTTTACTAGTTTCATTTAATGTATCTCTATGTCCGCGTACAATTATAAAAGAACTAATAACAGTTAAAAAACTAAGTACTAAAAGATATGTAAGTGCGATTGATGGAACTGACAAAAATTTTACTAAAACAAGAGCTACTAATATAAAGCCAATTGATCCAAAAAGTCTGATCTTTCCATAGCGCTCTTTACCTAAAAAATTTAAAGATATAACTTCTATATATGGCAGTACTAAACTAAGTCCAATTCCTATTCCAATATTTGAAAAAAGAAGTCTGTAAAAGCTATCTAATGAAAAATAAAATGATGTGGCAGAACTTAATAGTATTAACAAAGCTACATTAAAACTTTTAGTATCTAACTTTAATCCTCTTATGAATAAAAATGGTATAATAAAACGTACAAGTGGAGCTGCTGCGAAGATAATCCCTATCTCACTAGCACTATAACCGCTAAGATTAAGTACTTTTGGTAAAAATATTACATACACACCAATAAGAGCAAAATAAAAAAAATAAAATAATGATAATAGTATTTGCATAGAAAGAATTATATCGAAGCAACTAAGTAAATCTATTAATAAAATTATAAAATTAAATACGATAACATGTTCTGTTAGTAACATAATATAATATAGTTAGAAAGGGTTTCTATGCTTTTAGAGATGAAAGAGGAAGATTTTATAGTATCTAAAACAGATACTAAAGGTAAGATTACTTACGTTAACAAAATTTTTATGGATATGGCTGAATATTCTGAGAATGAACTACTAGGAAAACCGCATAGTATAGTCAGACATCCAGATATGCCAAAAGTTGTTTTTAAACTTCTTTGGGACTATGTGAAACAAAAAAAAGAAATTTTTGCATTTGTAATAAATAAAACAAAAAATTCTAACGCATATTGGGTTTATGCAAATGTTACAGCTTCTTTGGATGAAAATGGAAATATAATAGGTTATTATTCAGTTAGAAGAAAACCAAATCCTGAAGCTTTAAAGGTTATAAAACCTCTTTATGAAAAAATGGTAGCCGCAGAAAAATCAGGTGGCGTAGAAGCGTCTACAAAAATACTAGAAGATCTATTACGTGAAAAAGGGGTATCTTATGATGAACTTATCATCTCACTTCAAGGCTAATAACTTTCTTATTCTTTTTATAGCTTTAATAGCTATAGGAGTATATGGACTGGTAAAAGCAGATTACATTTTAGCTTCGCTTAGTATAGCAGTAGCTATTGTCTCACTATTTATACCTCAGCAGAAAAATTCAGATAATAATTCAAACATATTTAAATCTGCGAAACATGTATTACAAGAAGCTGCCTTAGGAAAACTTGAAGAACGTATTACTCATATACCAGATGACAACTCAGAACTTTCACATTTTGCATGGAACATCAATGACTTACTAGATCAGCTAGAAGCATTTATGCGTGATACTCAAACAACAATTAAAAATGCTTCTGTTGGTAAAACATATAGAAAAAACTATACCTCTGGATTACATGGTTTATTTAAAATAACTGCTAATGAACTAGGTGGAGCTATACACTCTATTGCAGCTGGTTATGAAACAAAACTAAAGGGTCAACTATCTGGTGAGCTTAGTTCTCTAGGGGGTGGTATAGGTGATGGACTACACACTATACAAGATGACCTTATCAAATCAGAAGAGGAAGCTACACAGATAGTTTCACTATCAGACAATACAGCTACACAATCTAAAGAGAGCTTGAACAGTGTTATAGACATAACAAAAAGATTAAACAACCTAGTAGAGCTTATTTCATCTTCACATGAAGCTATTATATCATTAGAGGTAAGAAGTAAAGAGATATCTGAAGTTGTTGGACTCATAAAAGACATAGCAGATCAGACTAATCTTTTAGCATTGAATGCAGCTATAGAAGCAGCTCGTGCTGGTGAACATGGTCGTGGTTTTGCTGTTGTGGCAGATGAAGTTCGTAAACTTGCAGAACGCACACAAAAAGCAACTAATGAGATAGAGATAACAATATCCAGCCTACAACAAGAAGCAAATGATATGAGGGCTAACTCTGACAACATATCAGACATTGCGAATAATACAACTGAAGTGATAGGAAATTTTGAGAGTACTTTTGAAGAGATGAATAAATTTGCACAACAATCATCTTGTGTTGCAGTAGGTGTTCAAAACAGACTTTATACTACACTTGTAAAAGTTGACCATATTTTATTTAAATCAAACGCTTACTCAGCTACTCTTGAACAAAACAAATCTTATAAATTTATAGACCATGAAAACTGTAGAATGGGTAAATGGTACATAACTAATGGTAAGGAGAGGTTTGGTCATTTAAAATCATTTGAAGAGTTAAGCTTGCCTCATAGTGAAGTTCATAACAGTGTTAAAGAAGTAAATCAGTTTATTCAAGATGGAAGTGTATTAAAATATGACAACCACAAAATAATTGTAAAACTTTTTTCCGATCTAGAGAATCACTCTAAAAATCTATTTATCATACTAGATAAGATGTTGGAAGAGTATAAAAAATAATTACATTATTGTGATATAATTAAAATTTAAGCAAGTTTTAATTATCTGTTTACTTTTATCTAGTACAATTTTACTTATCTCAATTATGTTTCCCCTTTTTACATAGGCGAGATAAGATAATCTTAATAATTATTTTACTTCAGCTAAGCTTTTCCCCTTTTTATATACTTAGCTGAAGGTTTTTCTTTCCATTAACTAATAAAAAAACTTTATATAATATATTTATGTTCTTTATTATGATATGATCATCATTATAAAAACTAATATAACAGGTTCAACACACTATGAAGTCAAACTCTTTAAAAAATTCATTTAGGATATCATTATCTATAATCACTATCACATTATTTATGGTATTTTATTTCTTTTCATCTTACATTCATAAAAATCTTACAATACAAGAAAATCAAAAAGTATCTGAATCTTTGTCTAAACAAGTATTTAATTCTATGTACCAAGTAATGAGAAAAGGATGGAGTAGAAAAGATCTAAAAACGTTTTTAAATGAAACAAAAAGTTCTTTTGATGGTACAAATTACCATGTAGAGATATACCGCGGTGAAAAAGTTGAAAAAATATTTGGACAAATTGAACAAGCCAAAATTACAAGTGATGTAAGTAAAGTGTTTCAAAGCAAAGAAAAGCTTTCAAGTTCAACAAACGAATCAACTAAAATCATAACACCAATAATTGCAAAAAATGAATGTATACAGTGCCATGTAAATGTTACAGAGGGTGATATTTTAGGCGTTGTTAAAGTTGAGTACAACTTCAAAGACCTTATAGAAGAAACTACATACAAATATTTTGTGTTTTCTTTAATCATATTGCCTTTAATGTTTCTTATAGCATACCTTTTATCAAAAAACTTACTCAAAAAAATAAACATATCACTAAACTCATTTGAAGACAAAGTAAATAGTATCAACACAATAAAAGACTTTAAAAATATTAAAATTCATAAAGACGAAAAAACATACAGGGAATTTGACAAGATCTCAGAAGGTCTTAATGCACTAAGTTTAAAACTCAAAGATATAGCAGTTGATAAAGATATTTTGGAGTTTGAAGTTAAACTTCTTGATAAAATGGTAATAACGTCAGACATTATTAAAGACTGGAAAGAGTACATAAAAGATCTTCTTCATGAAATAAATATTGTACTTCCGGTATATTGTCTTATAACCATTTTTAAAACTGAAAATGAAGAGTACGAAATAGAGATATTTTGGTATGGAAAACCTGAAGAAAAACTCTTAAAACATTTAGATCAAGTAGCTAGAAAAATGATCTTTGAACACCACTATTTAGATAAAGTTGATTGTACTATAAACCATAACTTTAGTGAAGAAGATGTATGTTTAACAAAACTAGCGATTGACGATATTGAACATGAAGCGAAGTCCCTACTTCTAGATGCACCAAAAATAGGTGGAATTGTTGGACTTGGTGTACAGTCAACACTTGAAAAAGATTCTGTTCACTCTATAGTTATTGACTCTATTTTAACTACACTTTTAAATTTAGTAGGTTCGATCAAAGCTATAAACAAATACACTGAAAACCTTGAGTTTTATGCAACAAGAGATCCTTTAACAGGTCTATTTTCCCAAAGAGTTTTTAGAGACCTTCTTGAGTATGAAGTTAAAAGAGCAAAAAGCCACAATTACGAATTTGGTGTGATCGTAATAGACTGTGACAACTTTAAACCTATAAACGATACCCATGGTCATAGTTTTGGAGATGAGTTTTTAAAAGCGTTTGCCGATGTGCTTGAAAATTCAAAAAGAGATGAAGATATTTTATCTAGATATGGTGGAGACGAGTTTACTCTAATCCTACCAGAGAGTTCAATCAACGAATCTTACACAGTTGCAAAAAGAATCTTGCAAAATGTAGAGAAGCATGAACTTAAAGCTCCAGATGGAACTATAACAAGTATGACAGTATCTATAGGAATCGCTCAGTACCCTGAGCATTCAACAGATGACAAAGAGCTTTTCAACATAGCTGACTCTATGATGTACAAAGCAAAATATGAGGGTAAAAACAGTGTAAGATTTCCAAATGAAACAGATATAGAGGAAATTCATCAAAAACTAGAAGATCAGTCGATAGTAGTGCTAGATGCTATAAAACATGAGAAAATCATACCTCATTTTCAACCTATTATGAACACAAAAACAAATGAAGTTGAAATAAATGAGCTACTGATGAGGATAGATTTAAATGGAGACATTATATCTGCTGGAAAATTCATAGAAACTGCAGAGTCTCTTGGAATAGTTCATCAAATGGACTACATAGTTATTGAAGCTGCATTTACTAAGATCAAAAAAGAAGGTTACTCTGGACTAATCTTTATAAACTTATCTCCCAAAGCTCTTATGATAGGCGAATTTATAGACAAGATAGTAGCTCTTAGCATACAGTACGAAATAAACAGAAAACAAATCGTATTTGAGATCACAGAGAGAGAAACTGTTAAGAGTTTTTCACTTTTAGAAAAATTTGTACAAAATTTAAAAGCAAAAGGCTTTAACTTTGCAATAGATGACTTTGGTTCAGGGTTCTCATCTTTTCACTACATAAAAAGATTTCCTATAGATTATATAAAAATCGATGGAGAGTTTATAGTAAATATCCATAAAGATAAAAAAGACCTTGCTTTTGTTAAGTCGATCATATCTTTGGCAAAAGAGTTAAAAGTAAAAACAATAGCTGAGTTCGTAGAAAATGAGGAGATCTTAGAATTTCTTAGAGAGATAGAGATAGATTATGTTCAAGGTTTTCATGTTGGAAAACCTTCTAAAAATCTAACTTCAAAAAGTTAAGATATAATTATTTTCAAAATATTTTAAAGGATCAACATGCCAACAACTAATGAAAACCTAGAAACTGCTTTTAGTGGTGAGAGTCAAGCTTACCAAAAGTACACTGCATTTGCCGAAAAGGCTGAAAAAGACGGTTTTGCAAATATTGCAAAGCTTTTCCGTACAACTGCAGAAGCTGAGAGAATTCATGCAGCTGGTCATCTAAAAGCTATGGATAAAATAGGCTCAACTGCAGACAACTTACAAGCTGCTATTGGTGGTGAAACTTATGAGTTTGAAGATATGTATCCGCCAATGCACGAACAAGCTGTAAAAGAGGGACATAAAGCTAAAAAAATGTTCGGGTATGCTCTTGAAGCTGAAAAAGTTCACGCAGAACTTTACGAAAAAGCATTGCAAGCTGCAAAAGAGGGGAAAGACCTTGATGAAGTAAATATTTATCTTTGCCCTATATGTGGTCATATAGAACTAGGAACTCCACCTGAAAACTGTCCTGTATGTGGGGCAAAAGCTTCTGCATACGTTCAAATATAACTTTTAGGGATAATATTTTTTATCCCTAAAATCCCAAACCCTACAAATTAAACATCTAAGATATCATCAAAACTGTATTAAAATAATAAAATATTTGATAATATATAAATTGTAATATGTGCAAGTAATTTATATTGACTGGAATGCAATGATCATAGAAAACAGAGACATTTTAAATGATGACTCAATAAAAATATTTTTAGACTCTTTTGAATACAGTATAGATCCTATTGTAATCACTTCCAAATCTCCAGAAGAACATTTTTTATATGTTAATGAAGCTTTTAAAAAACAAACTGGATATACAGAATCGGAACTTTTACATAAATCACCAAGAATCTTACAAGGTAAAAAAACAAATAGAAAAGTTCTTGATCAACTAAAAGAAAAACTCTTAAAAGGAGAACCGTTTACAGGTCAAAATGTTAACTATACAAAAGATAACAAAGAGTACATTGTAAGATGGCACATCACACCTTTAAAAAATAAAAATGGTGAAATAATTGCATATATTTCATACCAAAAAGAGATAACAAAATCTATTTGGAATAAAAACAGGCTACAACTGCTATCTTCAACAATAGATCAAGTAGATCAGGTTGTTCTTGTAACTAATCTTGCTGGAGAGATTGTCTATGTAAATAAAGCATTTGAAGATAGATACGGTTTTTTAAGAGTTGACACTATAGGTAGAAACGTAAACTTTTTAAAGTCTGGCAAACAAAGTAGAAGTTTCTACAAAGATATTTGGGACACCTTAAGTTCACACAAATCATACCACGGGGTTTTTATCAATAAAAACAAAAAAGGTGAATTGTTACATGAGAGAAAAACTATCACACCTATAAAAGACGAAAATGGTCAAGTAAGTCATTATGTAAGCGTAGCTCAGGATATAACCAAACTAGTAAGCGAACAAAGCGAATATAAACAAAAAGCATATACCGATCAGTTAACCTCTTTAAATAACCGCCTTAAACTAGATGAGTATTTAGATAAAAAATTTAAATCACTTGATGTCGAAAAAAATCCATTTAGCTTAGTTATGCTTGATATTGATAATTTCAAATTTATAAATGATACTTATGGGCATGATAAAGGAGATGTAGTACTAAAAAACCTTGCTAAAATACTTAAAAAAGAACTAAGACGAGATGATCTGATAGTTCGGTGGGGTGGAGAAGAATTTGCAGTTGTTGTTGAAGACAATCTAGACATAGGCTTTTGTATAGCAGAAAAACTACGTTTAGCAATAGCTGATAAGCTTAGTATCAACAACAAAAGTATAACAGCGAGCTTAGGTGTTGCACAGATAAAAAACTCCGATACGAAAGAGAGTTTTTTTAAAAGAGTTGATGAAGCACTTTATAAAAGTAAGAAGAGCGGAAAGAACAAAACAACTAGTGCATAAAATTTTTTAAAAGACAAAATATCTATACCAAGGTATCATTATTTCTTATATAATATCAATTAAACACTAAAATATAACTATTGGAGGTGTATTATGAAAGTAGCATTAACAGGGGCGAGTGGATTTGTAGGTTCACATCTTACTAAAAAGTTTAAAGATTATGTAGTTATTGAACGTAATGACACACAAGAACAGATCTTAGAAAAACTAAATGATGTAGATGTTGTGTTCAATCTTGCCGGTGCACCTATTATAAAAAAATGGACAGAGGAGTACAAAAAAGTTTTGATCTCCAGTCGTGTAGAAACTACAAAAAAACTTGTAGCTGCTATAAACCAAAGTGAAGTAAAGCATTTGATATCTACTTCGGCTATTGGTGCTTACCCAGATGATGGAGTATATGATGAGAGTTATAATGGTTATGCTGATGACTTTTTAGGAAAACTGACAAAAGCTTGGGAAGAAGAAGCTAAAAAGTGTACTAAACCAACTACCATAGTAAGGTTTGGAGTGATTTTAGGTAATGATGGAGGTGCACTAGCACAAATGTTACCACCTTTTAGATTTGGAGTTGGAGGTACTATTGGCGATGGTAGCATGATGACTAGTTGGATAGATGTAGATGATCTTGTTAGTGTTTATGAATACATAATAGAACATAAACTTACAGGTACTTTTAATGCAACTGCTCCTGAACCTGTTACGAACAAAAAATTTACAAAAAGTTTGGGAAAAGTTCTAGGTCGTCCAACTATATTTCCACTTCCACCTTTTGTTTTAAAACTTCTCTTTGGTGAGGGCTCAACTGTACTTACTGGTTCAAAAGAGGTATACCCAAAAGCTCTACAAAATGCAGGATTTGAGTTTAAATACAAAACAATTGATGATTCTTTAGAACATATTTTAGGATAAATATTAAGGTGTTTTTATATGGTTTTTAAAAATATGAACATAGCACTAGTTGAGGATGATAAAGATACAATTTCAATAATTAAAAGATATTGTAACGAAGTTGGTATTACACTAACTAAGTTTAAAGACCCTCTTCAAGCTATGACTTTTTTGATACAACAAGAGGTTGATTTACTTATTGTAAAAAATCAATTTAAATACTTTAAAGGGATCGACATAGCAACAGAATTTAGAAAAAATCATGAACAAATCCCTATAATGATGTTAAAAGAGGAAGAAGATAAAAAGACATTGTATGAGCAAGCACTTAAAGCTGGAGTAAATGAATTTATATCTAAACCATTTAACTATGTAGAACTAAAATTGAGGATAGAAAACCTACTAAAATTAAGAGAGCTCAATAATATCTTGAACGACAAAACTAAACTTTTAAAAGAGGAGATTCAAAATGCCACATCTAATATAAAAAAAGATGAATTTGAACTTTTAGAAGTCCTTAGTAAAACGACAGAGTACAAAAACCAAAACATAGCAATACATACGGCAAGAGTGGCTGAGTACTCAAGGCTACTAGCTCAAAAGTATGGCCTTAGTGATCATATACAGAACATTATTTTTCATGCAGCCCCACTACACGATATTGGGAAAGTTGGTATACCAGATATACTTCTACGTACACCAAGGGAACTTAAACATAAAGAGTTTGAGATCGTAAAAAAACACACTCTGATCGGTTATAATATTTTAAAAAGCTCAAATAATGAATTTTTAGAAGCTGGTGCTATAATAGCCCTAACGCACCATGAAAAATATGATGGTAGTGGTTATCCAAAAGCTCTTCGTGGTCATAAAATACCAATAGAGGGAAGGATAGTAGCCCTTGCTGATGTATTTGACAACTTAACATCTGAACGTACATATAAAAAAGCATACAGTTTTGAAGATGCTGTAGAGATTATAAAAAAAGAAAGTTCAAGCCATTTTGATCCGGAACTTGTGGAGGTTTTTTTGAAAAACATTAATGAGGTTAAGAGTATTTATAACTCTTTTGAGAAACAAACTATATGAACAACTCCCCTATTACTATAAAGTCTATTGCCAGATTGATACTTAAAGACAAAAAAACACTTATATATGGTCAGATAGCGACCATAATGGCAATTCTTATAAGTGTCCCAATACCACTTATGCTTCCGATACTTGTCGATGAAGTACTACTCGACAAACCTGGAAGTGTTGTAGAGTTTATAGATATTTTTTTCACAGGTGCAAATGCTTTTGTATATATAGCAGTTGTAACTTTTGCGGTTATATTTTTACGTTTTTTATACTATGTATTTACTGTTTTGATCACAAAAATATTTACAAAAATAGCAAAATATGTAACTTTTAAGATAAGACAACGTCTCTTAAAACATCTAAAAATTGCCTCAATGAATGAGTACGAAACACTTGGAAGCGGTGCGATCACATCAAACCTTGTAACAGATGTAAATACCTTGGATAACTTTATAATGAGTGTTGCAAGTAAGCTTGTCTCATCTGTTCTGATGCTTTTAGCTGTAGGTATAGTTATGATCGCCATTGATCCTATAATGGGTATGCTTATTCTTGTAATACAACCGATCATAATGTTCTTAAGTAAAAATATGAGCAAAAAAGTCGGAGTTCTTAAGAAAAAAGAAAATGCAGCAATTGAAAAGTTTCAAAACAACATAGGTGAAACTCTTGAGCTATATGGTCAGATCAAAGCAAGTAACAAAGAGGAGTACTTTTTCTCTGAAGCGATAGGGCATGCTGAGGAAGTGCGAAAAAATTCAAATGAATTTGGTTTTAAAAATATAGCCTACGAGAGACTTTCCTTTACAATCTTTTTAACTGCATATGAGCTTTTAAGAGCTTCTGGACTGCTACTTGTCGCATACAGTGACCTAAGTATAGGGATGATGTTTGCCATGTTTGGCTACATCTGGTTTATAATGACACCAGTTCAAGAGATCCTTGGTATGCAGTACTCATACTCAGCTGCAAAAGCAGCTCTGGAAAGACTAAATAAGATACTTACACTTAAAACAGAAAAGTCCTCTACCAAAGAGTTAAACGGTGATGGCGTAGATATAACTCTCTCAGATCTGAACTTTTCATACTCTAAAGAAAAACAAACACTAAAAAATATATCTATGCAGATTAACAAAGGCTCTAAAATAGCACTGATCGGAGCAAGTGGAAGCGGTAAAACAACTTTAGCTCAAATAATCTCAGGCTTTTATGAAAGAGACAGCGGCGCACTAAAATATAACAACATAGATATAGACGAACTTGACAAACACTCACTAAGATCAAAAATATTTTTAGTTCTTCAGATGCCTATCTTGTTTAACGAAACTCTGCGTTTTAACATAACTATGGGAGACAAAGATATAACAGACGAGCGGATAAAAAAAGCCCTTGAAATCGCCCAACTAAGCAGTATGTTAGATGGCATGAGTAATGGTTTAGACACAATAGTAGGTAGACACGGGATCAGACTCTCAGGCGGACAACGCCAACGCTTAAGCATAGCTAGAATGATCATAGCTGATCCGGATGTAGTTATATTTGACGAGTCAACCTCAGCTTTAGATGTCCATACCGAAGTAAAACTATATGCTACCCTCCAACCAATCCTAAAAGATAAAACAGTTATAACAATAGCTCACCGTCTAAGTACGGTAAAAGGCGCTGATATGATATATGTTTTAGATGATGGAAAGATCGTACAAGAAGGGAGCCATAAAGAGTTGGAACTTAAAGAGGGACACTACATGGAGTTTGTAAAAAACCAGTTGATCTAAAATGGTAGTTTCCCCATGATCACATCATCTCTATCAACATACTTCATGCAACCGATACCACCAAGCTTTACACAAGCTTCTTGCCACTCTTGTGAGTGTCCATCACCTGAAAATTTTCCAAGTCTAAACATAAGTGCATGAGCATACTCATGCGCGATCACGCTGTCTATTATGTAGTCAAAGCTCTCCTGCATAACCTTTTTATTTAGGTAAATTTTAGTTTTACCATCTTTATATACAGCTAGTCCATAAAGCCTGCCTTTAAACTCATCAGTTACGATCAAAGGCACTTTATATACTAGTCCATAGTGTTTTTGCATAAGTGCTAAAACCTCTTTTTCTTTTTTAGAGATCGCTAGCTTGTACTCATCTGGTATGGGATTGTTTTTAAACTGGTAGTCATCGTAGTAGTTTTTTGCCAAGTAGAGAAGTGCGAAGATAATAAGGAGGATAAAAGCGTATTCAAGTTTTTTTACAAACAATACCTTATCCTCCCTAACTTAAAAAAATAAACCTTTGAAGACCGATGGATCAGCCTCCTCCATCATCAAACATATTCATTATCTTAACCATAGTTAGAAATTCTTTGTTGTAATCTTCAATATTTTTCATAATTGATCCTTACTCGGTTAAAGCAATTAGTTTGCTTAGATGTTCAGAACAAAGGCTAAATACAACAAATACATAGCAATAGCTATACCAAATATAAAATTATTTAATAACCTTACGAGCATTTATTGGCTGAACGGGTCTGTTGTTAGCGTGACCAAACAGATCGAAAAACTCTTTTGTTTGAGCTTTTGAAATATGTGAATATCCTTTTAAAACCATCCATCTAACACCCTCAGAACATGGTGGTGTTGTAAGTGAGCCACTAAACTTATAATACGACTTATTTTCTGGCAATAACATTGAAAAACCTTTTGCCGGCATAACACATGGTGTAGAACCACCTGCTTTATGTGGCATTTTAGACCAGATTTTAGATAGTATTTTATTTTCAGCACCCTCTTCAAACAAAACAGCTACAACTGCTAAAGAACCATCTTTTGCAGCATGAACAAAATGTGCTTCTAAAGGAAAGTTTTTATCTTGGATCTGGTTTTCACTTGGTGTGTGAAAATGAAACTGCTTTAACTCAAAAGTTTTTCCATCTATCTCTATTGAGCTGCCATCAGTTATGTTTACCTGTACCGTATGCCCATTATTTATGATCTCTGAAGCTCTAGTGTTATAGTTAAACTTGATCTTTTCCAAACCATCTGTTTTTACTACTACATCTTTAGATATGTTTATAGGTGATTGATTTTTACCAGCCTTACACATACCAAACTTAGGACTTAAATCTCCCCAGTGCTCTGGACCTTCATGTCCTGTATATCCCCAATGTGAACCCGCCAATAGTGCTGAACTACATGCCAAAGTAAGAACTAACGATTTAACTGCTTTCATACATATATCCTTATATTAAGTTTAAGAATATATTGTATACTTAATTTTTAAATTATTTGTAAACAGGTTAAAAAAGTTCTTGCATCATCTCATCAAACTTATTAACTTTTATCATAGCTTGAGATATAATCTTGTTCATATCTTCTTCATCAAGGTTATACTCTTTTATATATTCGTTTATATAATGATCGTCTGCATTTTCTATATAACGTGTTAAAACAAGCAATTGCCCAAAAAATCCCTTAGCTTCAAACATAGCTTCCTCAACCTCTTCAGATACGCGAAGCTTGTGTAAAAACTCCCTATGTTCGATCTGAAATAAAAGGTGAATCAAAGATAACATACCAACTAAATAAGCTGTCGATTTATCATCCATAGAGGCATTTGGTTTTATAAGGCTTAGAAGTCCTACCATTATCTCTGTTCTGTTAATAACCATCAAAAGTAAAGGATGGTTTGGCTTAGTACCTTCATCTTTAGATGAAACCATAAATATTAAAAGCCAGTTGGCAAGAGCATCTCTTCCCAAAAGGTTTATAATTTGAGTTATAGATGATATATTTGTTCTAAATGAGAAGAAGGATGAGTTTATAAACTGCATAAGTTTCAAAGCTAATGCATGATTTTTTTCAAGTTCTTCTACTATCTCTTTTGTGCTAGCGTTATTTTGTAAAAGATTCCATAGTTCCAAAATTTGTGATTGTGAAGCATTAAAAGATGTCGTTTTAATAATGTTTGGTCTTTTTAAATAATAACCTTGAAAATAATCCGCACCTTTTTGTTTATAAAGTTCATACGATTCATGAGTTTCAATCTTAGAGGCTATAATTTTTTTGTCTTTTGACTTTAAATACTCGATAAGTTTGTCTACGTAAACCTCATCAGAGTTTAATGTATCTATCTTTACAAAGTCAACAAATTTTATAAGAGGGATCATATTTTTAATAGTTTTAGAATTTACTATTGAGTCATTTAAGCCAAACTTATAGCCTATTAGTTTTAGTTTTTTTAGCTTATATATAAGTTTTTTTTCTAAAAAACTTGATTGTAGGATCATAAGGGTAAACTGATCTTTTGATAGAGATGACATTATGTCGTTTGACAAAAAATCATAGTCTACTCTTAAAAAACCGTTATAAATACCTACAACATTTTCAATACCAAAATCATTTAAAACTTTTGCAAGTGAAGAAGCTGAAGCTGAAAGGTTGTTAGAATCCATATCATCACTGTCATTTCTATATAAAATATCATATGCAAAAATTTCATACGATGAGTCATTTACAACCTGACGACCTAGTACACTCAAAATTTCCCCTTTTAGTGTTAACAAGATTTATATTTTATCATAAAAATATTTGAGTTATAATTTGGAAAATTATTTTTAAAGAGATTAAAATGGGTTGGACTTGTCAACACGATCATAAAGGCTACTGTAAACTTTTAAAGAAAGACTGTTTGCCTGGGATCAAAGGATGCATTTTAAAAAAAAGTGAGTATGTTTTTTCAACAGGAAGCTATGAAGAAGATAAAAAGCGTGAAGATGAAAAAAAAGAACAAGAGATCGACTTTGCAGCTTTAGCTAGAAGTAACTAAATAACTTAGAAACTAAACTAACTTCTCTATAACTACTCCGTTATCTTTTATAAATTTTGAGATAATCTCGGAATGGTTATGTTCGTAAGATTTCTCATAAACTATACGCTTTATACCACTTGCGATTATATTTTTTGAACAATCTGCACAAGGCTCAAGTGTTACATATATAGTAGCACCTTCTATAGAAATTCCCTGACGTGCAGCCCAAATTATTGCATTCATCTCAGCATGGATCTCATAAGTTTTTGACCATTCATGATGTTCTTTTGTATATTTATCATCCCAATGTTCTGAACAATTTATATAACCTGCAGGAGTACCATTGTAACCTGTGCTAAGGATGCGTCCATCTTTTACGATCACAGCACCTACTTGTTTAGATACACACTTTGATGCAGTCGCTAATTCAGCTGCTATATTTATAAAATTTCTGTCGTTTAGCATTTAATTTGGCATTCTTATTGTTTTTATATCTGCGTTTAGTTTCATTCTTTCAAAGAATTCGCTTAAAACAGATTCACGTTTTTTAGCCATTATTATCGATGTTATCTGTTCTTTTAGATTCTCAAAACTACCCTCTTTTACTTCTCCAATACCCTTTATGTAAAAACTCATAAATCCACCTTCTCCATTTGGTATGATCTGAGAAAAAGTGTTTAAAGGTGTACTTGCTAAAAGAGATCCTAATTCTGGTGCTATTTTAGCATATTCAATATGTTGTTCATTAGTTTGAATATCTGGTGAATGAAACATAGGGTTGTCTATCTTTTCTTTTAGTCTTTGTGCTGAACTTGCAACATATATGATCGTATCAAAAGAACTTGGATGAGAAAACTCATTTTTATGTAGTTCGTAGTACTCTTTAATGTCAGAATCACTAGGTTTAGAGATAGATGAGTATGCTATGGCAGAATAAAGTTTTTGAGAAAGAAGTTTTTGTTTAATCTTTTCTTTTAACTGAGTGGATGTAAGACCATTTGAGTTTCTTACAGCTTCATAAAACTGACTTACATTCATGTTATTTCTAGCAGCTGTTTGTTTAATATCTTCGTACACTTCGCTACTGCTTACATCGATCCTACGCTCTTTGATCTCAAGCTCTTCTAACTTTTGTCTAATAAGTAGATCTTTAGCTTGTTCTGCTGAGAGATTAGCAAGCTTCATCTGTTCTTTGATCTCATAAAGAGTTATCGGGCTACCTTTAACTGTTAAAGCTACGCCATCAATAAGTTCTGCAAAAACAGCACTTGAAAAAAATAATACTAATAACAACTTATACATAAAAATCCTATATTGATATTTTAAGCGTTATTTTACCGATCTTAAACAAATAGTAAGGTAAAACTATCTATTTATTTACCTTTAATGTTAGTCCTATGATTTTTATCTAAATACCAAGAACTTACTTTTTTTTTCTTGTTTTTTTTCAAAATTCTTTTAGGTATGAAAACTTGTGCCGTTGAAAGCACTACACTTGACTTTATATCTATGATCCTGCAGTTTACTACCATACCTTCTCTATACTCAGAATATGTCCCAGACAGAGCATAAGAGATAGCTCTTTGCTTTTTTAAATCTTTTATAGCTCTTGAAAAAAGGTAATCTCCACTTTCATCAATCTCTATGTCGCTCATAGCTTTATAGTCTACAACTTTATAGCCCCTAACATGCATCTCATGGATCAGGTTTTCACTGATCTTTTTAGTTATAGGTGCAGTCCTCTTAAAATTATTCATATCTACAATAGAGAGGATCGCTAATGGTGTATCTTTTATCTCATAAAAGTTTTTATTTTGACTTAGTTGTTCTGCGATTGAGCTTGTTATTCTATTTATATAACCGGCTACATTTGTTTTACCAATTTTGTCATTGTACTTATGAACACCACTTTTATACTCAAAATTACCAGCAAATAAAGTTAATACCATAAGAGATAAAATTAAAAATATTCTCATTTAGTTATCCTCCTCCAAGCTGTTTTTTCTAACAGTAACAGGAAAAGAGACCTCACTGTTATTAGGGATTGCATATTTTATAACTTCTACATCCAGAGTTGACTTTTCTATCTCTTGTACTACTTCTATATTTTTTTGTTTTTTAGGTTTAACTTTTTCTATTTTGATCTTAGATTGCACACTTTTACTTTTAACATTTGAATCAGTAGCAGTCTGTGCATTTAATGAAAAGGTTGTAAGTAAAATAAATGCTAAATAGTATTTAATCATTATAGATCTCCGGACTTAATTTTTTTAATTATCGACTATATCAGTTTTTTTTGTAATATATACTTAACAATTAACCTACTTCTAACTAAATTTAGCCTAAAATTCGCTAACTATTTATACAAAGGTTTTTCATGGTTGTTACACGTTTTGCTCCCTCTCCAACAGGTTATCTACACATAGGTGGTCTTCGTACTGCACTTTTCTCTTATCTTTGGGCTAAAAAAAATAACGGAAAATTTGTTCTTCGTATAGAAGATACGGATAAAGCTAGAAATTCTGAGGAGGCTACAGAAGCTATTTTAAAAGCTTTTGAATGGCTTGGACTTGATCACGATGGTGAAATCGAGTACCAAAGCAAACGTGATGATATCTATGCAAAATATATTGCTCAACTTCTAGATGAAGGTAAAGCATACAAATGCTACATGTCACGTGAAGAGCTAGATGCACTACGTGAAGAACAGATGGCAAATAAAGAACGTACAAAATATGATGGTCGTTATCGTGACTTTGATGGCACTCCACCTGAGGGGATTGAGCCTGTTATTCGTATAAAAGCTCCACTAAGTGGTGAGATTAAAGTGCGTGATGGTGTAAAAGGTGACATATCTTTCCAAGCTGAAGATATACTAGATGACTTTGTTATAGCACGTGCTGATGGAAGCCCAACTTATAACTTTGTTGTAGCTATAGATGATGCACTAATGGGTATAAATGAAGTTATCCGTGGGGATGATCACCTATCTAACACACCTAAACAAATAGTAGTTTATGAAGCACTAGGATTTGATATACCTATGTTTTATCATGTACCTATGATCCATAACTCTGCTGGTAAAAAACTATCAAAACGTGATGGAGCTACAGATGTTATGGCTTACAAAGAGATGGGTTATACACCTGATGCACTACTTAACTTTTTAGTTCGTTTAGGTTGGAGTCATGGTGATCAAGAGATCTTCTCAATGGAAGAGATGATCCATCTTTTTAATCCAAAAGATATAAACAAATCAGCATCTATCTACAACACAGAAAAACTTGACTGGCTAAGTTCACACTACATAAAAAACACATCAAACAATGATCTTGCAGACCTTCTAACGGATTATGATCTTGTACTAACTTCACACGATAAAAAAGAGATCCTTTTAGATGCACTAAAAGAGCGCGCAAAAACTCTAAAAGAGTTAGCAGATCTGGCAAAAGAGATTTTATCTACACCTGAGAGTTATGATGAAAAAGCAGCTAAAAAAGCTTTCAAAGGTGATGCTATAACTGTTCTAAATACTTTTGGCGCTAAACTATCAGCTACACAAAACCCTCACCTTCCAGCTGATTATCATCACCTAATGGAAGATGTGATCAATGAGATGGAGATCGGCTTTGGTAAGATTGGTCAACCCCTACGCGTTGCACTACTTGGTAAAATGGGCGGACCTGGACTTGATGTTGTGATGGCAGTGATCGGTAAAACTGAAACAATGCTTCGTATAGCTAATGCTATAACAGCAAATACAAATAACGACTAAAGAGTTCTTACTCTTTAGTTTCAATCTACTTCTATTTATTTATAATTTCTTAAGCTAAACTTAATATATTGTTACCTTATACATTATAGTTTTAAATGTGTAAATTAAACAATAGGAGTAATGTTATGAAACAAGTTATAAACATATACAGAAAACATAAAACGACAGTTGATATTTACCTAAAAAACTTAGTAACCAATATAAAAGAGGATCCTCTAAAAACTTCAAAAAGTATCCTACATAATAATAAATATATACAACTTATTTACACTGTTAGCAAAGACTTTAAACAAACAAGCCCAGTAATATGTAAAAAAGAAAATGATGATACACATATAGGAAATGACAAAAGTCATTATTTTCAAAAGATGGTTCTTGATGAAAAAAATGTGTATATATCAAACCCATATATCCATCATCGAACTGGTAAAGCAAGCTTATCTGTTGTTCACTTTAGAAATGGAACATATTATGTGTATGATATTAATCTTATTTATCTTTTAGAAGAGTTAAAACTAATTGATTTTAATCATACCCATAACAATGTTAAACGTGCAGTATATTTTTTAGGGTCTTCTACACTTACATTAGTGTCAATTATACTAATAATATACGGTATATATATATTTGCATCAAATCTATTTTCAAGTAAAGAGTTTGACATACTTCACGATAGTTTTAAATCGATTATCGCAGTTACTTTAGGTTTAGCGATTTTTGATCTGGCTCGTCAAATATTTGAACATGAAGTTTTATTTCAAACCTTGGAGTATAGTGAAGATAAGCAGTATAAAGTGCTTGGTAAATTTCTTATTTCAATCATCATCGCTCTATCTATAGAGACTCTGCTTGTTGTTTTTAAAATAGCATTGTCTGGAGACACACAAAATATGCTCTCTGCATTTTATTTAATAGTTGGTACAACTTTTATGTTTATAGGTCTTGCATGGTATTACAAAACAATTATTAGAAGTAGTTGCGATTTTAAAGAGTAAACTATGGAATTAATATCAGAATTTTTCATAGCATTATATGATCTTAGTAATGCTATGGCATGGTATATACTTTTTGGACTTGTATTTGCAGGAATACTCCACGAGATAGTACCCAATAGTTTAGTGACCAAACACTTAGGAAATG